>Ga0233335_1000045_pt1 | contig 47017 bp, 48 predicted proteins | sample GEONDECOMP222_FD_180695 | JGI IMG/M metagenome (GOLD analysis project Ga0233335, IMG submission 180695) | Leaf litter microbial communities from Shasta-Trinity National Forest, California, United States - GEON-DECOMP-222 | ecosystem: Environmental > Terrestrial > Plant litter > Unclassified... | reverse complement strand
TCCACATTGCGTCGGGGACAATCGCCATGATCTGCGTGCCCGGCGCCACGTAGGAGCCGAGGTTGACCTGTCGATTGACTACTTGGCCCGACACCGGGGCAGTAAGCCGCAAGTCACCGACCGTGACGCTGGCCTGGTTGACCACCGCGCGCTTGGCGCCGACCGCCGCAGCCTGGGCGGTGACCTGCCGACGGGCAACCGCGATCTGCGCGTCGGCGCTGGCAATCTGGCGGCGTGCTGCGGCGGCTTCGGCGGCGGTGGAGCGGGCTTGCGAGCGCGCCTGATCGAGCTGCTGGCCCGCTACCGCATTGGGATCAATCCGGTGCAGTTCCTCGTAGCGTGCAAGATCCTTGGCCGCCTTGTCGGCGGCGGCGAGCGGACTGCGCGCCTGGGCGGCGGTCTGGTCGCGCTGCGCCTGCGCCTGAACGACTTGCGCGCGCGCCGCCTCGACCTGCGCCTGGGCCTGGACGACCCCGGCCTGCGCCTCGGCGAGATGCGCCTCGGGACCCGAGGGCTCAATCACCGCAAGCAGCCGCCCCGCTTCAACGTGCCGGTTGTCGACATCGGCGACCTGCGTGAGTTGACCCGCAGACTGTGCGGCGATGCGCACTATATGCGCATCGACGAACGCGTCGTCGGTCGATTCATATTGCCGCGCATGTAGGATGTAGAGCGTCGCGCCGATCGCTACCACCGCGAGGATTACCACCGTAATCACCCAGAACAGCGGCTTCTTAAAGACCGGGGTCTTCTTTTCCTTTTCAGGCGCATCGCCTTCCTGGGCGGTATCGTTCTTGGGAGTGTCGGTGTCGTCGGGCTTCTGGTCGCTCATGCGGCGGCCTCCGGTTGGGCGATCATGCGGTCGAGGATCGCGTCGAGATTGGCTGCAATCGCTGCCTGGATTTCGGGGACCAAAGGCCCGTCGAGCGTCTCGCGGCCGAGCACGCGCAGGCAGGTCGCACGCGAGGCGCGAAACACGACGACCTGCCCAAGCAGCGTCAACGTCGCGATCCGGATGCGGGGGCTGTCGTCATGGCCAGTGGCGATGCCCACCAGCCGCACCAACCGCTCGAGCATCTCGCCCATCAGCCCGGCATAGACCCGGTCGAACGCGGCGGTCGGTTGCATCTGCTCGCGGACGAGGAACATCGAAGCATCGTCAACTGCCTTAGTCATCATCTTGGCAGAGAAATACGCCACAATCGCATGGATTTTCGCGCGAGCGCCGGCGATGTCGCCGTCGGCGATCGGCTCGCCGCAATCGAGCGTACCGGCCATCTCGCACCGCATCCGCTCAGCGATATAATCAGCCGCAGCCAAATACAGGCCCTGCTTGCTCCCGTAATGATAGGTGATAGCTGACATCGCCACACCGGCGGCCGCCGCGATCTTGCGCGTGCTGGCACCCTCAACGCCATGCGCGCCGAACGCGTCAAGCGCCACCTCCATCAACCGGATTTGAGTTTCGTCACTAGCCACGATTCACAAATTAGTTCGTTCGAATGAATTAGGCAAGTCGCCATCCGTCGACGAAAATAGCGTGATCTTTGGCACTTACGGAAATTATGCTCCGCCGCGCGCCTTGGCCACCTGCCGGAAGCGGTGCAGCAGCGGCTCGGTATAGCCGTTTGGTTGCGTTACGCCTTCGAACACCAGCGCGCGCGCCGCCTTCAACGCAATACTGTCTCGATCAAGCGGGCAATACAGCAGATCGCCGGCATTCTGCGCATCAACCTTGGCCGCCATCCGCGCGAAGGCCGCGTCCACGTCGATTTCGGTCGCCACCCCGTGCAGCAGCCAATTGGCAATATGCTGCGACGAGATGCGCAAGGTCGCGCGATCCTCCATCAGGGCGATATCGTCCACGTCGGGAACTTTCGAGCAACCGATCCCCTGGTCGATCCAGCGCACGACGTAGCCGAGGATGCCCTGGGCGTTGTTGTCGAGTTCGCGCGCCACCTCTTCGGCCGACCAGTTGCGGCCCAGCGCGACCGGAATTGTCAACAACCCGTCGAGCCCGGGGATCGCCTCACCCGCGATCTCGCGCTGCCGAGCGAATACGTCGACCTCATGATAGTGCAGCGCGTGCAGCGTCGCCGCGATCGGCGACGGCACCCAGGCGGTATTCGCGCCGGAGCGCGGATGGGCAACCTTCTGCGCGAGCATGTCGGCCATCCGGTCGGGAGCGGCCCACATCCCTTTGCCAATCTGCGCCCGGCCCGACAACCCGCAGGCCAGACCAATCCGGACATTGCGATCCTCATAGGCCTGGATCCACGCCGTTCCCTTCATCTCGGCCTTAGGCAGCATTGGCCCGGACTGCATACTCGTGTGCAGTTCGTCGCCGGTGCGATCGAGGAAGCCAGTATTGATGAAGGCGATCCGGCCCCGCACCGCATATATCGTCGCGGCGAGATTAGCCGAAGTACGGCGTTCCTCGTCCATCAGACCCACCTTGAGCGTGTGGCGGGTCAGGCCGAGTAGATCCTCGACCGCATTGAACAGCCGGTCGGTGAAGGCAGCCTCGTCCGGGCCATGCATCTTGGGCTTGACGATATAGACCGAGCCGGTGCGGCTGTTGCGATACTCTCCAAGGCCGCGCAGGTCGTAGAGCGATATCGTGCTGGTCAGAATCGCGTCTAGTACGCCTTCCGGAGCTTCATGGCCGTCGACCAGCACCGCTGGGGTCGACATCAGATGGCCGACGTTGCGCACAAAGAGCGTGCTGCGGCCCGGCAACGTCAACCCGCCACCGTAGACGCGATCGGGGGCGAGCCGCCGAGTCACGGATCTGCCGCTCTTGTAGAACGTCTCGGCCAGATCGCCGCGCATCAACCCGAGCCAATTGGCATAGGCCGCCACCTTGTCGTCGGCATCAACCGCGGCGATCGAATCCTCAAGGTCGACGATCGTCGTCAGCGCCGATTCGAGCAGCACGTCAGATATGCCGGCGGCGTCGCTACGGCCGATCGGGTGTGTCCGGTCGACCACGACCTCAATATGCAGGCCATGATGCGCAAACAGCCAGGATTCACCGGATCGGCCGACGAGTTGCGCGGGATCGGCCAGGTCGACCACTCCCCCACAATCGGCCCAACTTCCCTTGGCAAGCGGCACGGCCCAGTCGAGGAAGGCCTTTGCGCGGGTAATCACTTGCGCGCCGCGCACTTGGTCATAGCCACCGGACACCGCACCGCCTGGCAGCACGTCAGTGCTGTAGAGTGCATCATAGAGGCTGCCCCACCGCGCATTGGCCGCGTTGAGCACGAAGCGCGCGTTAAGCACCGGCACGACCAGTTGCGGGCCCGCCATCGTCGCGATCTCAGCGTCCACACCGGTGGTGCCAATCGTGAAGGATGCTGGCTCGGGAACAAGATAGCCGATCTCGCTCAGGAACTCACGATAGTCCACAGGATCGATGGCCATGTCGCGACGCTGCACGTGCCAGAGGTCGATGGCAGCCTGAAGATCGTCGCGCGTCTTGAGCAGCGCTGCATTCTCTGGCGAAAACCGGGCGAAGATATCGGCCACGCCCCGCCACCAGCCTTCGGCATCGATGCCGAGCGGCGGCAGCACCTTTTCCTCGACGAACGCTACGAGCGGCGCCGCGACCGAAAGGCCGGCACGATCCTGCATAAGCGACATTAGAGTATCCTCCTGGAGACTAGCGGCCTGGGGAGGACCGGACCCGTTTAGGCGAAACCCCGCCGCCTGTTCAACCCCGTTCCAAGTCGAACGCGCCGGCCGCAGCTTCGAGCCGGTCGAGCATCGCGGCGAAGGCCCCTAATTCGGCCGCGTCGAATTCGGCAAAGATTCGCGCCTCCATCTCCAGCGCCTTGGGCGCGACTTGATCGTAGAGCGCCCTGCCGGCGGGGCTCAGCGATAGCAGGTGCGAGCGCTGGTCAGCGGGATTGGGCTGGCGCTCGACCAAACCGCGCTCGGCTAGCGCCAGCGCGGCACGGCTGACCGTTACCTTGTCCATCCGCGTCGCGCGCCCGAGCGCCTGCTGGGTCATCCCCTCCCCCTCGGCGATGATCGCAATCAGCCGCCATTCCGGGATCCGTAGGCCGAACAGCGCTTGGTAAGTCGAGGCAATCGCGTCAGATACCCGGTTCGACGCAATCGACAGGCGGTACGGCAGGAAAGCATGGAGTTTCAGGCTGGGCATCAATCGGGAGTATCGTACGCACCGACCTGCGTCACCCCAGTTCCCCTTGCGAATCGGCGGCAGCATGCCAACGTCGTCGTGGTGGAGGAAGCGACTATGCCTGACAAGCCGATCAAGATCCCTGGCCCCGACCATCCGATCACCATCGAGCCGCACCCCGGCCGGGTGACGGTCCAGATCGGCGCGAGGACGATTGCCGATACCATCAACGCGCTCGCACTGCGCGAGAATCATTATCCGTCAGTTTTTTACATTCCACGCACCGACGTCGATATGGCGCTGCTCGAACGCAGCGATCATGTCAGCTATTGCCCGTATAAGGGCGAAGCATCCTATTACTCGCTTCCCCCGACGGTCGACAACGCGGCCAATGCAGTATGGACCTACGAGACCCCCTACGCCGCGGTCGCAGCGATCGAGGGGCACCTAGCCTTTTATCCGGATAGAGTAACGATCACCGCGGAATAGATCACGCGGCCAAGTGCTCAATTAGGATGATAGTACCGATCGCAATCAGTGTGAGACCGCCGAGCACCTCAGCCCAGCGGCCGAGCCACACGCCGAGACGCTTGCCGACCATTACACCGGTGGTTGCGACAACAGTGGTAACCCCGCCGATCACCACGCAGGCGGTCAGGATGTTGACGTTCAGGAACGCCAAACTAACCCCGACTGCCGTTGCATCTATACTGGTCGCCAGCGCAGTGAGTGCGATTCGGCCAAGCCCTTGTTGTTTGGCGGCTTCCACTCCCTCATCCTCGGGAGCATTGCGATACGCCATCCACAACATGTTGCAGCCGACCGCGCCAAGCAGCACGAACGCAATCCAATGGTCAATCGCGGCGATCCAACTGCTCAGCACCAGCCCTACCGCCCAGCCGATCGCGGGCGTGATCGCCTCGAAGAAGCCGAACACCGCGCCGATCCGCAGCGCATCGCGAAAACGCGGATTGCCTTTGGCCCCTTTGCCAAGCGCGGCGGCGAAGGCGTCGACGGACAAGCTGAGGCCGAGCCCAGCCAGCGTGAGAATTCCAGTCATGTGCACATACTCGAGAGGCCAGGACGCAACGATACCGCACACCTCCGGCCACGAAGGAGGTGGGACATCGTTGGTCTTGCCGGGCGCACGCCGTGTGGCGCTGCTGCCATCGCCACGGGCGGGTCCGAAGACCGCCCGATCATGTTGACGAAGGCCCCGCTGCAAGCGGGTGGCTACTCCCCAATGCCGATGCCGCTAGCCGTGGCCCAGCACGGCGTCAACCGTGGCTGCGGCAACCTTGCAAGGGCACTGGCCCGGACGTTGCCGAAAGCGCGATGCAACTTGCTCTAAATCAGCGCGATTTCGAGGAACGGTAGCGCGAGTTGTTCGTATTCCGCGTCCAATGAGAAAAATTTCATCTCTATATCACTGGCAGCATCACGCGCAGGACGAATTGCAGGCGCTGCTGCACAGACATGTCTCCGAAAAGGAGTTCCCGTGCGTCGGCGCCAAGGCCGCGCTCGCGCGCGACACGCTCGAAGTGCTGGCCTGCGACCGCATCGACAGTGCGTGGGATGATCTGCGCATCCACGACGGGCTCCTGAATTGGGCGCAGGCTTATCGCGAGGACCGCTCGTTGTTCCGCAGCTATGCGGTGGTGTTCGAAGGGCCAACCGATCTTTCGGAGGCCGATTTCGAAGCCGCTTTGTGGACGCGGGTACAATCATTATCCGATAAGGACGTGTGGCGCGGGCAAGAGTATGATGCGCGGGTCAGCCCGAACCCGTCCAATCCGCATTTCTCGCTGAGCTTCGGCGGCGAGGCGTTCTTTATCGTCGGCCTGCACCCCCATGCCAGCCGTCCAGCCCGGCGCTTCGCTCGCCCGACGATGGTCTTTAACCTCCACGATCAGTTCGAAACGCTGCGCGCCGAGGGCAAATACGAGACGATGCGCGAGAAGATCATGGTCCGCGACGAGACCGTTGCCGGATCGCGCAACCCGATGCTGGAACGGCATGGTCAGGCGAGCGAAGCGCGTCAATATAGTGGGCGGGCGGTCGGTTCCGGCTGGACCTGCCCGTTCCATTATTCCGGAGACGGCTCATAACCGATACGATCGAGATCCCCGAACGCACCGGCACCGCCTTTCGGCTGATGCGCGGCGAGATCCTGGTGGTGATAGATCCGCGCGGCGAACAGGTCGCCGATCTTCTCGCGTTCAATGCGGCGGACATCGGCGAGGTAATTTCGTCGGGTCGGACACTCGACTACCAATCGAAAATCTTCCTCACCACCGGCGACCGTCTCTGGTCGAACCGGTCGCAGGTAATGCTGGAAATCGTGGATGATACCGTGGGACGGCACGATTTCCTGCTAACGCCGTGCTCCAAGGATACGTTCCGAATCTGCTACGACGACCATGATCCACACCGTGGCTGCTTCGGCAATCTGGCTGAGGCGCTAGCACCTTATGGCGTGACCGAGGATGCGATCCCGAGCGCGTTCAATTGCTTCATGAACGTGCTGGTGGACGGCAAGACCGGGAAATTGAAAGTGCTGCCCCCGCTGAGCAAGGCAGGCGACCAGATCGCCTTCCGAGCTGAGATGGATTTGATAGTCGGACTGACTGCCTGCTCGGCGCGGGATTCAAACGGCGGAAGCTTCAAGCCGATCTGGTATCGGGTCGAGGCTGCCGCCTGAGCTACAGCACCTTCTTACGGATTAGGTAGCGATAGACACCGAGCAGATTGATCCCGAACAGCACGATATTTTGCGTGCCAAGGGCCCAATCCCCCGACAGCGCCGCTCCCCCCATCCAGGCGACGCTCGATCCAACGAAAACTACGAAGCCGATGCCAGTTGGCTTGCGCCCCAGATCAAGCGATACCAGCAGTGCGGCGGCGATGCCGGAAATAGATGCGGTCCATTTCAGGATCTCGGTAACGGTTTCCATCGTTTGCAAAGGCACAGCATGGCCGACTTGTTCCGGCCACACACTCCGTTGGCGCCGAGTTTGTCAAAGCACCGTCTTTCGTTCGGTCCACCACGAGCAAGAACGGCCTTCGACAAGCTCGGGACGAACGATCAAGGCAGCTTACACTTCCAGCGTTTCCCCGGGTGCCAATCTTGCGATCCGTCGTGCCAGGCCGAAATCATGGCCCGCCCGCACCAGGGCACCGATGTGCTTTTCCAGCAGCACCCGATCCGCAGGCGCCGCAGCATACGGACCGATCCGCCGCTTGCGCGCATAAGCCATCGCCGCCTGTAGCGCCTGGTCATCGACGCCCGGCATTACCGCCTTGGCATCTTCCTCCTGCACCCCCGCTTGCCGCAGCGCCCCCGCCACCCGCCGCGCTCCCAGGCCTCTACGCGTCATCGCCCCGGCGCGCGCCTCGGCAAAAGCACGGTCGTCGATATAGCCTAGATCGGCCAGCTTCTCTGCCAGCGCATGCGGATCGGCGGGGGCGCCGTCCCAACCGCGCTGGCGGATCTTACCGGCAAGATAGGTAATCAACTTGCCTCGTGTCGTGGAGAAGCGTTCTACGTAGCGCAGCGCGAGCCGATCGAGCGCTAGGGCATCGAGCGGCTTGGGTTGAGCCTTAGGCTGGGAGCGTGCGTGGTCCATCGGCCTTGATTGTGCCACAGTCACATCGGATTTTGAACGCCTGCAGGCGGCAAGGCCGCACATTGTGATAAGGGCGTGAGGCGACGACGCGCCGTCCCCAAGGATACGAAGGAATATGGCGATCGACACGCTGACCACCGAACGACCGGCCGAAGCAGCCTTGCTGCCGACGCCGAGCGTGGATTCGCTGCGGCGACGCTATGCCGATTTCGAGACAGTCGGCGCATCGCTCGACTACGCGGCGCAAGGGACACGTGGGCTGAACTTTCATGATTCGCGAGGCGCGCTCGCGCGGCCTTACCCTTATACCGAGTTGCGCGACGATGCGCTGGCGATGGCACGGCGACTGATCGCTTCGGGCGTCAAGCCGCAGGACCGGATCGCGCTGGTCGCCGAGACTGGGCCGGAATTCGCCGCACTGTTCTTCGGGGTGATCTACGCCGGTGCTTGGCCGGTGCCGCTGCCATTGCCAACCAGCTTCGGCGGCCGCGATTCCTATATCGAGCAGCTTCGCGTCCAGCTCGGCAGCTGCGATCCGATCTCGCTGGTCTATCCGCCCGAGCTCGCGCAGATGGCCGGTGAAGCTGCCCGCCTCTCGGGCGTCGCGGGAATCGATTGGAGCGAGTTTGCCGCCGTCGACGCGCCCGATGTCGCTCTGCCGACCGCGAGCAGCGACGACATCGCCTATTTACAATATTCGAGCGGCTCCACGCGCTTTCCACACGGCGTGGCGATCACCCACCGCGCGCTGCTCAACAATCTCGCCGCGCACGGCATCGGCATGAACGTGGCGGGAACCGATCGCTGCGTATCGTGGCTACCCTGGTATCACGACATGGGCCTCGTTGGCTGCCTGCTCTCGCCGGTCGCCAACCAGGTCTCAACCGATTACCTCAAGACCGAGGATTTCGCGCGCCGCCCGCTTGCTTGGCTGGACATGATCAGCCGCAATCCGGGCACCACCCTCTCTTACTCCCCCACCTTCGGTTACGACATCTGCTCGCGCCGCATGTCGAGCCAGACCAAAGCGGGCGATCGCTTCGATCTCTCGCGCTGGCGGGTCGCTGGCAACGGCGCCGACATGATCCGTCCGGACGTGATGCAGGCCTTCGTCGACGCCTTCGCCGACGCCGGCTTCAAGGCGACCGCCTTTTTGCCGAGCTACGGTCTGGCCGAAGCCACGCTCGCGGTGTCGCTTATGCCGCCCGGCGAAGGCATTGAGGTGGAATTGGTCGAGGAAACCCAGCTTTCGGGCGTACCTGCCGGCGAAGACCGCCCGCAGCGCTTCCGCGCGATCGTCAATTGCGGCAAGCCCGTACGCGACATGGCCGTCGAAATCCGCGAGGAAGACGGCGCCCCGCTGCCCGACCGCGCAATCGGCAAAGTCTGGTGCAAGGGACCGTCGGTGATGGTCGGATATTTCCGCGATCAGATCGCGACCGATGCGTGCCTGATCGACGGTTGGCTGGACACCGGCGACATGGGCTATATGTCAGACGGCTATCTCTACATCGTCGGTCGCGCCAAGGACATGATTATCGTCAACGGCCGCAACCACTGGCCGCAGGACATCGAATGGGCAGTGGAGCAGCTGCCGGGATTCAAGGCCGGCGACATCGCCGCCTTCGCGATCACCACTCCTGGCGGCGAAGAGACTCCAGCAGTGCTAGTGCAGTGTCGTAGCTCGGACGAAGGCGAGCGGCTCCGGTTGCGCGACGAGATCCGCGAGAAGGTGCGCTCGGTCACCGGAATGAATTGTGTGATCGAACTGATCCCGCCGCGCACCCTGCCGCGGACGAGTTCGGGAAAGTTGTCGCGGGCCAAGGCGCGCAACCTGTATCTCGCGGGCGAGATCAAGCCGTACGATCTGGCGGCATAAGTAACTTACCGGCCAAGGCCGGAGAGCAGATGGGCTGGAATCCCTTACCTCGCGAGAGGTAAGGGAAACCCCGCGCTGGATATTTTCATATCTCGGCCCGGCCCTAACCATCCGTCAACCACCCCGCGGTTACATCCTGTGGCGTGGAACCCGAGAAGACATCCCAATTCGCCAAGCCGCGGATCGACGTGCGCGCGCTGCTGGGCCTTTATGATCCAGCCGACTCGACCAATTGGGCCCCGATTCGCGCCGCCCAACTCAACGCCGGCGGGCAACTCGCGCTGTTTCTGGTCGCCGCCAACGTGATCGCCGCGGCGCTGGTCTTCATGATCCTGTCTGCTCACGCCCCCCGGTGGCAGCTCGAATCGTGGAGCGCGTTGGTTGCTGCGGTCGCGGTTTCAGTTGCGCTGCGCCGTCTGGCCGCGCGCAGCCGCACCAACGCCACGCTGCAGGATGTCCGCAAGACGCTGCGCGACGGCATCGCGCTTGGACTGGTCTGGTCGGTCCCGGTGCTCGCTTACGGCAGCAGAGTGGGTGTCGGCACCGCATTCGCGCTCTGGATCGTGTTGTCGTTGCTGATGACCGCCTCGGCTGTGGCGATTGCGGCATTGCCGTTGGCGACGATCGCCTTCCTAGCGATCCTCGGCGCAACGGTCGGCGCGATGCTGTGGTTGGTAAGCGGTGGGCCGCTGCTGGCGTGCGCGGCGTGGTTCTTCACCGTATTGCTGATCCTGGGCTGTACCAACCGTGCAAAGGCGCTGGTGATAATCCGCGCTAATGAGATCGCGCTCGCCGAACGCGACGAAACCGTCAGCCTGCTCCTGCGCGAATTCGAGGACAAGGCTGCCGACTGGCTATGGGAAACCGACGCAGCGCGGCGCGTGGTTCGTGCCTCCCCGCGCTTCGCTTATGCAGTGGGCCATGATCCAATCTCGATCAACGGCCTGCCCTTCGTCCAGGTGCTGGCCGGCCCAACCTGGGAGGGCGGCAATTTCTCCGCGGGCCTACGCAACCTCGCCGATAAGCTCAAGAGTCGAGAAGGCTTTCGCGACCTGCTCCTGCCGGTCCAAGTTCAGGGCGAAGAGCGCTGGTGGGAAATCGCCGCGAGCCCCCGCTTCGACGAGGAGGGCCGCTTCATGGGCTTCCGAGGGGTTGGCTCAGACGTGACCGAGGCACGCGCCTCAGCCGACAAGATCAACCGCATGGCGCGCTTCGACACGCTCACCGGTCTACCCAACCGGCTCATGATCAACGAGACGCTCGCCCGCGCCATGGCCGAGGCCGACAAATGGAAGGGCCGCTGTGCCTTTCTGATGATCGACCTCGATCGCTTCAAGGCGGTCAACGACACGCTGGGTCATCCCGTCGGGGATAAGCTCCTCAGCCGCGTTTCGGAGCGGCTTGGCCAGTTGATGAGCGACAATGACACGATCGGGCGGCTCGGCGGCGACGAATTCGCCGTCGTGGTGCGCGACGCCTCCGACGAACACCGCGTCGAATTACTCGCCCAGGCAGTGATCGAACTGCTCACCCGTCCTTATCAGGTCGGCGATAACACGCTGTATATCGGAGCGAGCATCGGCATCGCCTTTGGCCCGCGCGACGGCAAAACCGCCGAGACTTTGATCCGATCGGCTGACTTGGCGCTCTATCGCTCCAAGGATGCCGGTGGGGGTGTCTATCACGTTTACGAACCGCAACTGCATATCGAGGCGGAGGAGCGCCGCGTCCTCGAAATGGCGCTACGCAAGGCACTCGAGCGCGGCGAGATGCATCTGAACTACCAGCCGGTGGTAGCGGCCGACACCGGCGAACTGACCGGGTTTGAGGCGCTCCTGCGCTGGACGCATCCCGAATATGGGGTGATTTCGCCCGCCAAGTTCGTGCCGCTGGCCGAGGATGCACGGCTGATCCCGCCGATTGGCGAATGGGTCCTGCGCACCGCTTGCGCCGAGGCCGCGCAATGGCCGGGGCGCACCCGCGTCGCAGTCAACGTCTCGCCGCAGCAGTTACACAATCCGCAGTTCGTGACGGTGGTCGCCTCGGCCCTGGCCAGCAGCGGCCTTTCCCCCGAGCGCCTTGAGATCGAAGTGACCGAGAGCGTGTTCATGGCCGAGGGGACGTGCGCGGCGCGCGTGCTGGAACAGATCCTCGACCTGGGCGTGAAATTGTCGCTCGATGATTTCGGCACCGGCTATTCGTCGCTTGGCTATCTCAGCCGCACCCGTTTTTCGTCGATCAAGATCGACCGCAGTTTTGTCCAGGGCGCGTCCAAAGGCGTAAAGGAGGCGATCGCAATCATCCGAGCGGTGGTGGCGCTCGCCCAGTCGCTCGGAATGGCGACGACGGCGGAAGGGGTAGAGACCGAGGAGGAGCATGTGATGGTGCAGAATCTCGGCTGCACCAAAGTGCAGGGCTATTATTTCGGCCGCCCGCTACCGGTCGAAGAAGCACGTGCAATCGCCGGACGCGGCTGGAAGGATGCGGCGGCAGCATAAGCACCCTTGCCCTCGGCCCCCGGTCCAGCTAGAGGCCACCGCGCACAGGAGTGTAGCTCAGTTGGTAGAGCATCGGTCTCCAAAACCGAGGGTCATGGGTTCGAGTCCCCTCACTCCTGCCAGTCCCGCAGTTGGCGGTGCGGCCGCGGATTGTTATTAATCGAGGTCAACCCGGCCTTCGCGAAAATCAATTATACTTCGCTAACCGTGAGAGACACGGTAATCGAAGAAGTATCGACATGAACTCAAGACGGCCGTCTTCAGCTCTCGCGCCTTGTGCGCTCCACCCGTGCTCGCTGCACCAACCCCGGCAATCACGCCATCGGGCGCCTCCGCCCTGTCGCTGACCCCGAACATCCGCGTCGGCGCCTCGCGCGGCCATTTCAAGCTTACAGGCAGAGCCGCGATCCTGGGCGTACTGATCCTCCGCTACGTCGTCGCGATCATCTGCGTCGCCGCAGCATCGGACGACAAGCCCAACAGCCACTGACCCGCACCGTCCGCATCGCCCCTTGCCCGGCGGCGCGCCGCCACGGCGCAGGGCCGCCCGCACCCCCACGTCGCAGCCGCCCGTTGCTTGCGGCATTGCTTGCAATTCTACGCCGACCGCTTTATCTGCGCGACCAATCCGAAAGCGAAGGATTGGGTGAAGCCGGGTCCTCCAGGGGCCGGGCAGCTCTTCCCTGTCCCGAACTTTCTTCATCGAGCAAAGCAGGTTTGATCCCCGTGGCAAAAACGTCTCCGGTCGAGTTCATCCGTCAGGTGCAGGCAGAGACCAAGAAGGTCGTCTGGCCGACGCGACGCGAAACGATCATGACCGGCGTGATGGTGATGATCATGACGACGGTGCTGGCGCTGTTCTTCCTCGGGGTCGATTCGATCTTCGAGGCGGTGGTCGCTTTCCTGCTTTCACTCGCGAAATAATTTCAAAGGGCTTTGCGATGTCGCGCTGGTACATCATCCACACCTACTCCGGTTTCGAGGGCAAGGTCCGCGAAGCGTTGATGGCCGAGGCCACCCGCATGGGGCTCGAACATTTCGTCGAATCGATCGAAGTGCCAACCGAGACAATCACCGAGGCTCGCCGCGGCAAGAAGGTCCAGGTCGAGCGCAAGTTCATGCCGGGTTATGTGCTGGCCAAGCTCGAGATGAACAACGACGTATATCATTTGGTGAAAAACACGCCGAAGGTGACAGGCTTTCTCGGTTCGATGGGTAAGCCGCAACCGATCCGGGACAGCGAAGCCGCCCGGATGCTCAACACCAAGGACGAAGCTGCAGCCGCACCTAAGCAGCAGATGAAGGTTGATTACGAGATCGGTGATCAGGTGAAGGTGCTCGACGGTCCGTTCGCGACATTTAACGGACTGGTCGAAGAGCTCGATTTCGACAAGTCGAAGGTCAAGGTTTCGGTCAGCATCTTCGGGCGGGCCACGCCGGTTGAGCTGGACTTCGAGCAGGTTGAGCGAAGCAAGTAAAACCGCCGCACGCGAGTAGCGCCAACCGCTCGCGAGACGGCTACCGCGCGACCGGCTATGACACGAGGCCCAAATTGCAGGGCCTGACTTCGACGCATCACGCCGCGAGGGATACGGAAAGGCCGGAGCGAAAGCTCCGGCCTTTCCGTGTTAGCGTGTCATTCGCTTAAACGGCGCCGAGCACCACCAAAATGATGACGATGATCACGATCAATCCGAGGCCACCCGACGGTCCATAGCCCCAACTGCGGCTGTGACCCCAGGTAGGTAGCGCACCGACAAGGGCCAAAATCAGGATGATGATGAGAATCGTTCCGAGCACCGCGGCCTCCACTTATGTGATTACGACAGTGTAACGGCGGGTATCGACAGTAGTTCCGATAGCCTGCCCCTCGCCATTGCATCCGCAGACCTGTTGCGCTAAGGCCCGCCGCTTCCAGCATACGCCGGAAATGTTTGCGGGAGGCGCCCTAGGGAGCCGATCGAACCGCTAAACTTGAAACGGGCCGCACGGTGACGCGCGCCCCCGCTACAGAGTGAGACACATGGCAAAGAAGATTACAGGCTACATCAAACTGCAGGTACCTGCAGGCAAGGCGAATCCGTCCCCGCCGATCGGCCCCGCACTGGGTCAGCGCGGCGTGAACATCATGGAATTCTGCAAGGCGTTCAACGCTTCGACCGGCGACCAGGAAGTCGGCACGCCGCTCCCTACCGTCATCACCGTCTATGCGGACCGTTCGTTCTCGTTCGAGACCAAGACCCCACCTGCTTCCTACCTGATCAAGAAGGCCGCCGGCCTGAAGTCGGGCTCGAAGGAGCCGGGCAAGATCTCCGCTGGCACGATCACACGCTCGAAGCTCGCCGAGATCGCGACCGCAAAGATGAAGGACCTCAACGCCAACGATATCGACGCGGCGACCCGCATCATCGAAGGCAGCGCCCGCGCGATGGGCCTTGAAGTGACGGAGGGCTGATCCCATGACCAAGCTGACCAAGAAGCATAAGGCGCTGGCCGCCACGTTCAACACCATGAAGCTGCACGGCATTGACGAGGCCATCGCTTTCGTAAAGGCTAATGCGACCTCGAAGTTTGACGAGACGATTGAGCTCGCCCTTAACCTGGGCGTCGATCCGCGTCACGCTGACCAGATGGTCCGTGGCGTCGTCACGCTGCCTAAGGGCACTGGCAAGGACGTCCGCGTCGGCGTGTTCGCGCGTGGCGCGAAGGCTGAAGAGGCCCTCGCGGCAGGCGCAGACGTCGTCGGCGCCGAAGACCTCATGGAAATCGTCCAGGGCGGCAAGATCGACTTTGATCGCTGCATCGCGACGCCGGACATGATGGGCATCGTCGGCCGTCTCGGCAAGGTACTCGGCCCCAAGGGTCTGATGCCGAACCCGAAGCTCGGCACCGTGACAATGAATGTTGCCGACGCCGTGAAGGCCGCCAAGGGCGGCCAGGTCGAGTATCGCGTCGAGAAGGCTGGGATCATCCATTCGGGCATCGGCAAGGCGTCGTTCCCGGCGGAAGACCTGCGCGCGAACTTCGACGCACTGGTCGACGCAGTGGTCAAGGCCAAACCAACGGGCGCCAAAGGCAAGTATGTGCAAAAGGTCGCATTGAGCTCGACGATGGGCCCGGGCGTGAAGATCGATACCGCGCAAGTCGCAGCGGCGTAAGCCACGCGACAAGCATGTAAGAATGCCGAAGGGCCGGGAGCGATCCCGGCCCTTTTGTTATGGCGCCAAGCTGAGCGCGACATGAACAGTCCCACGGGCACGACTCCGGGAAATACCCTAGATTCTCAGACGGTCCGATTTTGGTACAAAGTCGTCATGCACACCGACCTTCTCCGCGAACATGCCCAACGCTGCCGCATGATGGTGGACGGCGCCAGCCCATTGCTGGCCGCGACCTTCTTACAGTTGGCCAAGGATCTCGAGGCCCAGGCCGACGATTATGAGCGCGACGAGCATATCATGCTGCGCCGCCATTTCCCGACCGAGGTGATGCCGCCGCGACGGAAAGTGTCGGACGAGGCGTAACCTTACTCAGATGTCGCCCCGGACGTGGGCCGAGGCCACCGCGTCACAATATGCGCATCATCCACTCTTGCCGCCCGTTGGATGCCGAGACACGTCCGGCATGACGGCCCGTTTATCCGCCACGGCCTCGTGCCTCAGCACCAATTTACCCGTCGTGGCAAAGGCGAAGGCCAGATGCGATATCAGCGGGCCCGCATCCGGTCCGAGCCACGTCTCGAGGTTTTCCCATCAGTCTCGATAAATCGGAGGTGGATCAAGCCGGGCGCTCATTAACTAACCTGTAAAACAAGCCCAAGCGGGACGGGATTGATCCTTTTCTCAATAAAGTCAGACAGCGCGCGGTCAGAACGCCGCATTAATATAAAAAGCAGCCAAGAAGATCGATATCCACGTCACCGCACGCCTCGATTGCGTCATAGCCACTACAATCCAAAATCATCGCGCGCATCGTCAGCATTTTGACGTTCGCGAAGCATTACCCTGAATGCGCGGCCATGACATGCCGTTGGCGTTCTTGACATTCCCGCCCGATCCGCTATCAGCGCCCCTCTCCTGGTGCGCCTGCGCGCCGAGAGGAACCGTCCGAGACAGTGGGTGGCTGGAATGCTTCCAGCCTTAATCTCCCACCTAGACGGGGAATGGATTTACCGGCTCGTCTTTAGCGTGTCCGGTCTGCCGCGATACCTGTCGCGGCCAGGTGACCATGCCCCTTTGAACGGACAGCCCGGGGATCGGGTTTGTCGATCTCCGGTTTGAACCGGATCGTGCCTTGCCGGCACGATTCAACACGTGGAGAATGGCATGGATCGTGCTCAGAAGTCCGAGTTCGTTGCCGAACTGAACCGCACCTTTTCCGAGGTCGGCGTGGTGGTCGTCACCCGTAATCTCGGTCTCACCGTTTCGCAGTCCACTGCGCTTCGGGGTAAGATGCGTGATGCCGGCGCGACCTATAAGGTCTCGAAGAACAAGCTTGCCAAGATCGCACTCGACGGCACCGACTATCTCTCGTTGGGCGATCTGCTCACCGGGCCGGTAGGCCTTGCCACCTCAATCGACCCGGTCGCCGCTGCCAAGGTAGTGGTCGACTTCGCCAAGACGACCGACAAGTTCGAAATCGTCGGCGGTTCGATGGGTGCGACCCTCCTCGACGTCGAAGGTGTGAAGGCGCTCGCCTCGCTGCCGTCGCTCGACGAACTGCGTGCCAAGATCGTCGGCCTCATCGTTGCCCCGGCAACGAAGATCGCCACGATCACGCAGATCCCGGCGGCCCAGCTTGCTCGCGTGCTTTCGGCTTACGCCGAGAAGGACTTGGAAGCCGCCTGATCGACAGGCTTCGTTTATTTCAACTGAACCTTTGGGGCGGCGATACGCCCCGCATGGAGAATACACATGGCAGACCTGAACACGCTGGTTGACCAGCTGAGCGCACTCACCGTCCTCGAAGCAGCTGAGCTTTCGAAGCTGCTCGAAGAGAAGTGGGGCGTTTCGGCTGCAGCAGCAGTCGCAGCACCGGCAGCAGGTGGCGGCGCAGCCGCTCCGGTAGCTGAAGAGCAGACCGAATTCGATGTCATCCTCGTCAACGATGGTGGCAAGAAGATCAACGTCATCAAGGAAGTCCGCGCGATTACCTCGCTCGGCCTGACCGAAGCGAAGACGCTGGTTGAGTCGGCTCCGAAGGCGATCAAGGAAGGCGTCAACAAGGACGAAGCCGCCAAGATCAAGGCTCAGCTGGAAGCAGCTGGCGCCACCGTCGAGGTCAAGTAAGTCGCGGCGGGAGAGACGGTTTAGCTTCGGTTGAGCCGCACTTCCGCACGGCAAGCCGGCGGTCCATCGGAACCGTCCGACAACCACACGGGCTTTGCCTGTGTCGGGCCAGCGATAGAAAAGGGCGGCTCCAGTGATGGGGCCGCCCTTTTCCGTTTCTGCTCAAATCTAATGGCTCGCCGAACCTAACCGTCGCCCCGAACCTGTTCCCGCGGCCGCGGGACTGCGCCTCCGCCCACCATGGCTGGCGCCGCCCGGCGAATACCGAAACAAGTCTGGCCAAGGATGGGAAAGCTCGCCTACACCTTTTCCGTCGTCCCGATCCGCTCGACCCCCGCCTTGCCCGCCACATAGGGTCGCGCGCCGACATCGCTGCGCATCCGTGGCGGCTGGTCGAGCCAGATCGGCGCCATCCGCGCCCCGCCTGTCCGCTCGATGCCCACTACGTAGCTTGTGGTCGCCAACCCCGCCGAATCCGCATCATAAGCATATCGCGCGCGAACCGCGACGATCGGCACGAACATTGGCCGGCCACGCACCTCTATTCCCTCCAGCCGATCGCGCGGGCGCGTTGCGAAGCCATCGATCACCCGCACTTCGCCGGGAGCGAGCACGAACGGCGGCGCCACCGGCAGATCAATCGTGTCATCGTAGAGCGCGACGATCTCGGCATCCTGGGTGCGGCTCGCACCGAGCAATTCGCAGGCGACGCGGATATCGCGCGCCGTTGCGGTGCCTGGATTGGCGACCGTCAGCTGATAGTCGACCGCAGCACCGAGCAGGTTGGTGCCCGCCCGCTTCGGATGAAAGGTGAACTCGAGCCACGGTCTGTCACCGGCAGTGACACGCGCCGACACCGGCGAGCGCTCGGTCGGCACTGGAACAGGCGCCGCGATCTCGGGCGCGCTTTCGTCCGGCTTGGTAAGGGGCTTGCGCCGCCCCGCCAATGCCCAGACCACGCCAAACACCAGCAGTAGCGCGGCGAGCCCAATCCACGGCCACGGCGTCACGCGCCTCTCAGGCACTACTACCGCCGTGGGGAGGACCGGTGTCGGAATCGGGGTCGGCGTAGGCGACCCGATCGGCTCGGTAGTCGAGGGTGGAAGCCGCGGCTCGGACACAGCAGTGGGAGTCGCACGCGGTACCGGGCGTAGCACGGGCGTTGGAACGGAGGTCGGTGTCGCGGCCGGGACCGTCGCGGTCACCGGTGGCGGCGTGACGTCCGGCGTCGGCGTCGGCGTCGGCGTCGGCGTCGGAGAAGCGATAAGAGAAGGTTGGGACCCGGATGGCGGCAGGCTGTAATGGTCGAGGTTCGGCACAAGTCCGGGCGTGCTCGTCTGCGCCACAACAGGGCCAGCAGCGATCAGGAAGGCGGTAGCAATGATGATGTTACGCATGATGTTCCCCACGTTGCCCGATACCAAGTCATTGCTGAACCCGCGCCGACCAATTTTTCTGCTGCGGCCGGCTGCCCGAAGCGCGCGACGAGTCAGGACGGTTCCGTCAACTAGTAACCGTTGACACTATTTCTGAAAAAGCCGATGTAGTTTCACGCGATACTAGTCAAGGATGACCACGTGGAGATCGACGTCAACCCAATGGGCCTCGCCGGCTTCGAGTTCTGCGAGTTCACCTCGCCCGATCCGGACGCGATGGCCGCGCAATTCGAGCAACTTGGCTTTGTCGCCGCGTCAAACCATCCGAACCGCGCGGTAACGCGCTACAAACAGGGCCAAATTAACTTGCTGCTCAACCGCGAGGCTCAAGGCCATGCCGCCGCCTTCCGCGCCGCGCACGGCCCCTCGGCCAGCGGCATGGCATTTCGCGTCGACGATGCGCGCGCCGCCTATGACGCGGCGCTTGCCCGCGGCGCCAGGCCGGGTGATGCCGCGCAGGGCGCCCTCGGAGAGGGCAGCTTCGCGCTCGAAGGGATAGGCGGGTCGCTGCTCTATCTGGTCGACAAGCACGGCGGGCGCGGCGGTCTGTACGACGACTGGATCCCGGTCCCCGGGGCGGCCGCAGCGGAGGCCGAGAACTCGGTAGGGCTCGATTTGCTTGACCATCTTACCCATAATGTCCGGCGCGGCGAGATGAGAACTTGGTCGAGCTTCTACGCGCAAATTTTCGGCTTTGAGGAACAGAAGTTCTTCGACATCAAAGGCCAGGCGACGGGGCTATTCAGCCAAGCAATGATTGCTCCCGACCGCGCAATACGCATCCCGCTCAACGAAAGTCAGGACGACACCAGCCAGATCGAGGAGTTCCTCCGCGACTATAATGGCGAGGGCATCCAGCATCTCGCGCTGACCACACCAGATATATACGCTACCATCGAGAAGTTGCGTGTCCGCGGAGTTCGGCTGCAGGATACGATCGACACTTATTACGAGCTGGTTGACACACGTGTCCCCGGCCATGGCGAGGATCTCGCGCGGCTCCAGAAAAACCGTATCTTGATCGACGGCAATGTACAGGACGAAGGGCTGCTGTTGCAGATCTTCACCGAGAACCTGTTCGGCCCCATCTTCTTCGAGATCATCCAGCGCAAGGGCAATGAGGGGTTTGGCAACGGCAATTTCCAGGCGCTGTACGAGTCGATCGAGCTCGATCAGATTCGTCGCGGGGTAGTGACGGTAGAGGGGTGAATCGCCTTTCCTCTCGCGCAGTGGACGCCCCCCCCCCGCGCAAGCTGGGAATTGTGCGTCCGACAATCTGCGCCGTCGCATGAGATTTCAACCTGCGCTGGAATGATGAAAATGGATCGCTTCCGATGCCAAGCCCCAATGGACGAGCTCCTATGATGACCGGCTTTGGCAACCATTTCGCGAGCGAGGCAATACCCGGCGCCTTGCCAATTGGGCGCAACTCGCCGCAGCATCCAAGCTTTGGCCTGTACGCCGAGCAGCTCTCCGGCACCGCCTTCACCGCGCCGCGCGCGGAGAACCGCCGCAGCTGGCTCTATCGCCTCCGCCCGACCGCTAATCACCCCGCCTATGCGCCCTATCCGCATTCAGGCCGGTTGCGCTCGGCACCCATCGACCTCCCTCCCTCCCCCAACCGGCTGCGATGGGACCCCCTGCCACTTCCTCGCGAGCCGATCGACTTCATCGACGGGCTCGTCACTTTTGCTGGTGCGGGCGACGTCGCCACCGGCACCGGGTTAGCGGTGCATCTTTACGCCGCCACTCGATCTATGGTGGGTCGCGCTTTCCAGGACGCCGACGGCGAATTGCTGATCGTCCCACAACAGGGTGCGCTACGGCTGGTAACCGAAATGGGGATAATCGCGCTTGAGCCGCAGCAGATCGCAGTGATTCCGCGCGGCGTGCGGTTTCGCGTCGAGCTGCCCGACGGAGCGGCGCGCGGCTATGTTTGCGAGAATTATGGCAGCCTGTTCCGGTTGCCGGAGCTCGGACCGATCGGATCGAACGGCCTAGCCAATTCGCGCGACTTTGAAAGCCCATCCGCCGCCTTCGTGGACGACGATACCCCGCACCAGATCATTCAGAAATTCCAGGGAGGGCTATGGACGACCACCCTTGAGCATGACCCGTTCGACGTGGTCGCATGGCATGGCAACCTCGCCCCGTATCGCTATGACCTGCGGCGGTTCAATGCGATCAATACGGTAAGCTTCGACCATCCCGATCCGTCGATCTTCACCGTACTGACCGCGCCGGGTGACGCCAAGGGCACCGCGAATTGCGATTTCGTGATCTTCCCGCCGCGTTGGACGGTGGCAGAAGACACGTTCCGACCGCCCTGGTTTCACCGAAATGTGATGAGCGAGTTCATGGGGTTGGTGAAAGGAGTTTACGACGCGAAGGCCGGCGGCTTCGCGCCGGGCGGAGGCTCGCTGCACAACCAAATGTCCGGCCACGGCCCCGACCACGCGAGCTACACGGCAGCAATCGCCGCGGCATTGGTCCCACACCGAATCGCCGATACGCTGGCGTTCATGTTCGAGAGCCGCTTCGTGCTGCGTCCGACCCAGTTCGCAACCGAAACGCCGCTGATGCAGCTCGATTACGATGATTGTTGGTCAAGCTTCATCAAGGCGGAGGTGCCGGGATGAGATGGAAGTGGTGGAGCCAAAGGGAATCGAACCCTTGACCTCTGCAGTGCGATTGCAGCGCTCTCCCATCTGAGCTATGGCCCCATTTGGCCGGCGAAGCCGGAGGGTCGGTCCTCTAGCCGCGCTTCTCCGGGGACGCAACCCGATTTTTCATACAATCAGCCCAGCGCCCCTTGGAACGTGTCGCACTGCGCGGGATCGCCGGTATCCAGCCCCTTCTTGAGCCATTGCATCCGTTGCGCCGAGGTGCCGTGGGTGAAGCTATCAGGCACCACTCGGCCCTGCGCCTCCTGCTGCAACGTATCGTCGCCGATCGCGTGCGCCGCGGTCATGCCTTCCTGAACGTCGCCCGGGTCCATCCGCGCCTGGTTCTTGTTCGCCCAAACGCCAGCATAGCAGTCAGCCTGTAGCTCAAGCATCACCGACAGGTGATTGCCCTCTGTCTTGTCGGCGCGCGACTGAGCCTCTGACACCTTTTCGGAGATACCGGTTAGCTTCTGAATATGATGGCCGAATTCGTGGGCAATCACATAATCCTGCGCGAAATCCCCCTTCGCGCCGAAGCGGGTGGAGAGCTCCTGGAAAAAGCTGGTATCGAGATAGATGCCTTGATCGGTCGGGCAATAGAAGGGGCCCATTGCGCTCTGTGCCGCGCCGCAGCCCGATTGGCCTTCGCCCCCATAGAACACGAGCTTAGGCTGTTCAAAAGTCTGACCGTTCTGCTGGAACATCGCTGCCCAGGTCTTGTCGGCTGAGCTGAATGCGTTGCAGGCAGACTTGCTGGAAGCGTCCACTGTGCAGGAGGTGCTGGCATTCGTACCGCCTGCTTCGCGCGATCCGACCTGCTGCGAGGGCGCCCCGAGTTGGCTGGTCGAACTACCGCCGCCCCCTAGCATTCCAAGCCCGCCGCCAAACACCGCCAACACCACCAGCAGGATCGCGACGCCCGCACAGCCGAAGCGGCTGAACACCCATGGGATTAGCCCAAGTAGCATCCCGCCACCGAGCCCCCCGCTACCGCCAAAGCTGCGGCCACGCTGGTCCTCGACGTTGATATCCGGGTCAAAATCGTCGAGCCGCATCGGGATGTCCTGTCCGTTGGTTGAGCCATGAATGCGCGGACACGAGAGTCGTTGCAAGCTGGCGCGATAATGCGGTTTTCCTCTCTCGGGCGTTGCCCGTTCATTCGTCAGTCGTCATGGTCCAGCCGATGGCTGATGCAGATCCAAGAATCCTTCGCCGCGCTAAGGCGCTCCCCCTCCCCGACAAGGTCGCGCTCGTATTGCAGGGCGGCGGCGCACTTGGCAGTTACCAGGCCGGGGTAATCGAGGGGCTTCATGCCAGCGGGATTGAAATCGACTGGGTGGCGGGAATCTCGATCGGCGCGATCAACGCCGCGCTGATTGCCGGCAATCCACCCGAACGCCGCGTGGAGGCGTTGCGCTCCTTCTGGGAGCTGCTGACTTCCGGGCTGCCAAGCTTTCCGATTTTTCCGCACGATGCGATGCGCGAGTGGCTGCACGAACTATCTGCCGGCTATGTGCTCGCGGCAGGGGTGCCGGGCTTCTTCAAGCCGCGGCTGGTCCCGCCGGCGATGGCGGCGCCAGGATCCGCCGAGGCGCTGAGTTTTTACGATAGCGCTCCGCTGGTCGAGACACTGGACCGGCTGGTCGATTGGAACCTGCTCAACACCGGGCCGGTGCGACTGTCGGTCGGCGCGGTCGATCTTGAGAGCGGCAACTTTCGCTACTTCGACACCACCACCGACACGATCGATGCACGGCACATCATGGCCTCGGGCGCGTTACCGCCGGGGCTACCGCCGGTCGAGATCGACGGACGATTGTGGTGGGACGGCGGGTTGGTGTCGAACACCCCGCTTAGCCATGTACTCGACCATCAGGACGCCGAAATGCTGGTGTTCCAGGTCGACTTATTTTCCGCCGCTGACGAGCGACCACGGACGATCATGGACGTGATGGCGCGCGAGAAGGAAATCCGCTTCTCCAGTCGCACGCGTCAGGTGACCGATCAGATGCTCCGGATGCGGCGCGACCGCGAGGCGATGCGCAAGGTTCTCGCCAAATTGCCCGACAATTTGCTAGACGATCCAGACGTGGTCGACCTCGAACGCCGCGCGGCGGAACTTCCGGTCAGTTTGGTGCACCTGATCTACCGCGCCAACGCCTGGGAGGGCGGTGCGCGCGACTTCGAATTCTCGGCCCGGACCATGTCGGAGCATTGGAGCGCTGGACAAGACGCCGTCGCGACCACGATGGCCAATGCTCAATTGGTTGCTGAAAATATCCTGGACGGCAAGACCGCGGCGTTCGATCTGGCGCGCCCCGCCGCCCGTCCCTAAGACAAAGCCCTGCAGAAGGAGAGACCTATGTTCCTCGAAGGCAAGAGCGCAATCATAACCGGTTCGACCTCGGGCATCGGCCTAGCCTATGCTAAAGCGCTGGCCGCCGAGGGGGCCGCGGTGGTGATCAACGGCTTCGGCGACGCGGCCGCGATCGAGATCGAGCGCGCAGCGCTTGCTGCGACCAGTGGCGCGGGCGCGCTTTACGACGCAGCTGACATGACCAAGCCCGACGAAATTGCTGCAATGGTAAGACGCTGCCACGACGAACTCGGTGGGCCGGATATCATCATCAACAATGCCGGCATTCAGCATGTCGCACCGATCGAAAGCTTTCCGGCCGACAAATTCGAGGCGATCATCAAGATCAACCTGACCTCAGCCTGGTACATGATGCAGGCCGCTGTGCCGTATATGAAAGCGGCGGGGTGGGGCCGGATTATCTCCACCGCCTCCGCTCATTCGCTGATCGCGAGCCCCAACAAGTCGGCCTATGTGATGGCAAAGCATGGCATCGTCGGGCTGACCAAGACCATCGCGCTCGAAACCGCGCTGAACAAGATCACGGTCAATGCGATCAGTCCGGGCTATGTCTGGACGCCGCTGGTCGAAGGCCAGATACCCGACACCATGACTGCGCGTGGGCTCACCCGCGAGCAGGTGATCAACGATGTGCTGCTCGACGCGCAGCCGACCAAGCAGTTCGTCACCGCCGAACAGGTCGCCGCAATGGCGGTGTTCCTATGCCGTAACGAAGCGGCACAGATCACGGGCGCAAACCTGTCGATGGACGGTGGGTGGACCGCGGCGTGACCTCGCTCAATAATTGACCGCGCGCGGCACCGCCGGCGTGCTCACCACCGCGAGCGCACTGCTCGGCGCGGCTAGCGGCGTTAGGCCGGCAAAATAATCCGAACCGTGCATCGCAACAATCGTTACCTTGTCCTTATTGGCCGCTGCCAGCGCGAGCATGAACGAGCGCGGCTTCTTGACGAACTGCGGCAGGTCGGTGCCCACTAGTCCGACGCGGCGTGCGGCCTCTTGGACAAAATGCACGCAATTGCGGTGGTTGAGGTTATAGGTAGTGTTCACTTCACCCCACTCGTGAACCAACGCCAGGATGTCGGCATATTGAGCATCGCTCATCACCACTGAGAATTGCGCGTCGCTACCGCGCATATAGCTTGGCTTGGCAATATCGAGTCTGCCCCTCACGTTGCCCATCAGGATCGCCGGGGTCAGTGAACTCGCCGTGAAACCATAATTGACGTCGATCGGCGCGCCGCCCGCGTCGGGAACGCCGCGTAACGTGAAGAACGCGTGTGGGAAATCCTTACCCAATTCATGCGACCAGAAAGTGATGGTGACCGCAGCGTTGGCCGGCGCGCACCAAGCAACCAGCAGCAGGAAAGCGGCGAGAAAGCGAACCATATGCTGAACTTCCGTCGGACCTGGGTTGTGCTGCCGATACTATCCGATCGTACGGGCAAGCCAAGTGGAATGCGCATGTAGTGGAATCGCCTGGGCGACTCGCTAGGATAGCGCGATGACGGACCCCATCCCCGCCGCCACGTTGGTGCTGTTTCGCGCGCGCGCAGGAGACGCTCCTGAATTGCGGCCCGAATTATTGATCGTCGAGCGCACGCGAACGATGGCGTTTGCGGCAGGCGCCTTGGTCTTCCCGGGAGGACGCATCGATCCGGGCGATCGCACACTGGCGCAAGGGTTCACCGGCGATCGCGACGACTTGGCGGGCCGCATCGCAGCGATTCGCGAAACGATCGAGGAAGCCGGAGTGATGGTCGGCGTGACACCGATCCCCGAAGCGCAAGCATTGACGGCGCTGCGCTCGGCACTGCACGCCGGGTGCCCATTCGGCGAGGCTCTGGCCGACGCGGGCGCCACGCTCGATCCGCATGCGCTGGTGCCGTTCGCGCGCTGGTGCCCGCGCCATGCAGCCACGCGGATCTTCGACACTCGCTTCTACCTGGCGCAGGCACCAACGGACGCGCCCGAGCCGGTGGTGGACGCGACCGAGACCAGCCGTGCCTTCTGGGCAAGCGCACAAGGCGTGCTCGACCAGGTCGCTGCCGGCGGCGCACACCTCATCTTCCCGACTCGGCGCAACCTCGAACGGCTCGCGCTATACGCCTCGTTCGAAGAGGCGGTGGCGGATGCACGTGCACGGCCCGCGCGGACCGTCACACCGTGGACCGAGGACCGTGACGGGATCGAGCATCTCTGCATCCCCGATGATCTCGGCTATCCGGTAACTGCGGAGACGCTTGCCAGGGCAATGCGCGGCTGATGGATGCCCTGTTGTACGGCGTCCGCCAGGCGGCCGCCGCCGCGGTGATCGCCGCGATGCTGGTCGCGATCACACTGTTCGCGGTGGGGACGGTGCGGGGCCATCCCGAGGACCTTCCATGGACCGAACTCGATCTTCGGCAACCGATCGGCCCGTTCACCGGGCGCAAGCTCACCACGCTGGGGCGTGTCCCTACACAATGCCGCGCTCTGCTGACGGAAGCGGGAATGGACTATCGGGTGATCGCACCGGTGTCCGATGGACAGTGTGGCTATGCCGACGGGGTGCAGGTGACCGGCGGGACGGTCGCTTATACCCCCGCGAGACTCGGCACGAGTTGTGCGGTCGCCGCAACCCTGGCGATGTGGGAATGGGATGTCATCCAGCCCGCAGCGCGCAAATATCTCGGCGCAAATGTCGTGGGGATCGATCATCTCGGCGGCTATAACTGTCGGCGGATCCGGGACTCCGGCGAATCCGGATCATGGAGCGAACATGCGCGGGCAAATGCGGTGGATATTGCCGGCTTCCGGCTGTCGAATGGCACACGGGTGACGCTCGCAGCCGACTGGCGGGGGAATGGCGACAAGGCCACCTTCCTGCGCACAGTGCGAAACGGCGCGTGCCGATTGTTCGCAACGACGCTAAGCCCGGATTATAACGCCGCGCATCATGATCACCTGCACCTCGATCAGGCAGCGCGCGGAAAGTTTGCGTGGCGGTCGTGTCGGTAGTGTCACGCCAGCCTCACTCGAGCGAAGCTGGGGTCTCAGGTTAAAAAAACGAGACCCCAGCTTTCGTTCGGGTAACGCGCAGATAGTTACCCGAGCGCCACGGTGTCGACCTTTTCCACCCAATAGGGGAAGAACGCCGGCTGACGCGTCGACCAGCCCGAGGCGGTAGCCGCAGCTTCGCTAATCGACTGCAATAATTTGCGCCGGAGATCCGGGTGGAGATGCGGCAGCGCCGCTGCTGCACAGAACGCACCCGGCAGCCAGGGTCGGACCTCGGCGCCGATCAGCCGCTCGTAGAGGAAGCGATAGGCTGAGAAATTCGTCAGCCGCCCCTGTCCCAGGTCGAACGCGCTGACCGTCACTAGTGGCGCCAGGAATGGCTCGATCGCATCGAGCCCGCTGTCGTCGGGCACCAAGGCGCGGACTTCAGGAAGCCGCGCATAAATCCGCGCCTGCGCGCGGATGCTGGCTGCCTCCACGATGTCGCGCGACCAGCGCGCCAGCGCATCGTCGCGCTCCAGTCCGACATCGAGCGCGCGGCGGATATACCGCTGCGTCGCCGCCGGAAAGCCCGCAAATTCCTTCATTTCGGCCAGCGTCATCGCGCCGTCAGCCGCTTTCATCCGTGACCCCATCACCCTTACTCCGCCCCAGCGTTGTACCGAATGCGAGAATGCGCCAGGCTGGTTAACAGAACCTTAGCGTATCACCGCGCGCCTGCCGACAAGAGGCCATGGACGGTGCTGCGATGCAACATGGATTGCGACGAACCGAGTCGCGCTCCGCGAAAATTCCGCCAGCGCGATGTTTTCGCGCAACAAAAAAGGCGGCCACTTGCGCGTCCGCCTTTTCGTCTATCCAAACAGGATGGTTACTTAGGTGTTCTCGCGGAGCTTCCGTTCCGCATCTTCATCGTAGCCCGAAGACTCCGGAGGCGCGCTATTATGCACTGCCGGGGAGGTCGCCGGCGGGTCCGAGGCGTCCATTGATTCGTCAAGCGCATTGTCGAGCCGCGCGTCAGCGCTCTCGGGATTCTTCTCGAGCCGCTTGGCGATCGACTTATCTTGCCCGGCATCCTGCTTGGGGTGATGGACGGGCGTCGCATCGTCTTCGGTCGGAGCGACCGACAGATGGTCGAGCGGGGTATCCTGGGTGTTGGTGTCGCTCATGATGGCACTCCTCTCGTGTCGGATAAGAAACGATCGGCCGGGCCAGGTGTTCCAGCCCTCAATCGGCGATGCGGCGGACCGAGACGGTTTGCGCGTGAAGGGTGGCGGTGCCGAATACCGTCATGAAAGCTATATCGGTCGCGTCGCGGCCTACCGCGACCCGGGCGAGTTGCTGACAATCGGCCATGCCGGTGGCGTCAACCAGGTGCCAGCCGCCCTGGAACCACAACTCGGCGACCGCGTGGAAATCGGGCGGATCGACCCCAGGCGCATAGGCCGAGACGCAGCGCGCCGGGATGCCGCCGGCACGAGCCATCGCCACCACGAGATGGGCATAATCGCGGCACACACCCCGACGCTCGACAAAGGTGTCGATTGCCGTGGTGGCCCCGGCGCTGGAGCCCGAGGCGTACACCAAGGTACGCCGTACCCATTCGACCAACGCCTCACCGAGTGGGCCCCCTTCAAGTCCAGCAAACTCGCCATGAACGAAGCTCTCGAACTTTTCCGACTGACAGTAGCGGCTCGGCATCAGATAGGGGATCACCAGCCCCGGCAGGCTACGCGGCGCGGTGGCGCGCAACTGCGACAGATCGACCACCGGCCGGTCGATCGCGACGATCGCGTGATAATCGGCGCGGAACGGCCCCTGGCCGACCGCCCAGCAGCGCTGCCCGACCGACTCCTCGCCCGCCACCGCGACCAGCGGCTCCACCGCGTGGACGCGCAGATCCTGCACTTCAAGCCGCTGATCGGTCATCGCGGCGACCTCGACCTGCAACAGGACATCGGCGGTGCCATCAATATAATAGTCGAGCATCGCCTCGATCTCGAGCCGCATGATGATAATCCCTTGAGTTTCTGGTTGCCCCTTCCGTTCGCCCTGAGCTTGTCGAAGGGCCGTTCTTCTCTTCCGCTGCCGGACAGAAAAATGACGTTCGACAAGCATAGAACGAGCGGGCTTGGTTCAACCGCATCGCAATCTGACCCGACCTGACGTTGCGGCCTTCTGGGGACGGTGGCAACCACCGCAATCTGATTGCCCTAACGGAACGATCTCTCTGCCCCGGCATTGGGGCAGCGTGGCGCACGATGCGCCCTGCAATCAGGAGACACTCGATGCGCAAGCTTCTCGGAATCGCAATGGTCGCCAGCGCTTTGCTGGTCAGCGCCTGCAACACCATCGAAGGCGCCGGCAAGGACGTATCCTCGGCCGGCAGCACCGTCGCGGGGGCCGCGAAAGACTCCAAGTAAGACCGAGCGGGAGGGCTGCGGCCCTCCCCTCACCGGTCTATTTGTTCCGCTCAGATCATCCTTCAACCGTTTCCACCGCCACTTCGGCTTCGCGCGCACGTTTGCGCTCGGTGAACCAGATCGCGATCAGCGCCATTTCGTAGAGAAAGCACAATGGCACTGCGAGCATCATCTGCGAGCCGATATCCGGGGGCGTCAGCACCGCGGAAAGCGCGAACGCCCCGACGATCGCATAGCGTCGCATCGCCACCAATTGCTTGCGCGTCACGATCCCTGCCCGCTCGAGCAACATCAGCAGCACTGGCAACAGGAAGGCGATCCCAAAGGCGAACAGGAATTGCATCACGAACGTCAGGTAATTGCCAATCTCCGGCATCGCCTCCCGCTTGATACCGCCGACGTCGCCATTGTAACTGAGCAGGAAATGCAGCGCCATCGGCACCGCGACGTAATAGGCCATCGCCGCTCCGCAAAGGAACAGCACCGGTGTCGCCAGCAGGAACGGCAGTAGCGCGCGCTTCTCCTTTTTGTAGAGGCCGGGCGCAACGAACAGCCACAATTGGTTGGCGATCACTGGAAACGAAAGCATCGCCGCGGCGAAGAACGCCACCTTTACCTGCACCAGAAAAGCACCGAACAACTGGGTATAGATCAACCTGGACTCCCCTGCTGCGCGCAACGGGTGCACCAGGAAAGCGAAGATATGGTCTGAGAAATAGAAAGCCACGCCGAACGCGACCAGCAGCGAGGCGATGCAATAAAGGAGACGTTTGCGTAGCTCGACCAGATGGTCGAGCAGGGGTGCGCGGCTGTCGTCGATTTCGCTCACGAAGCAGCCCGATTTGGAGTGGCGTCTGGTGTGGAGGCGGAATAATCTTCTGGTGCAGGCGCTACGACCGGCTTCTCGACCATCGCCGGGGCGTGCTCGATCAGATTATGATCTGCAGGGTCCTCGACCGGAGCGGAAAGCACCGCATGCGGTTCGATCGGGTGCTCGCGCATGATCCGCTCGTTCTCAGCCGCCCATTTCTTCTCCATTTCCTGGAGTTCGACTTCGCGAACCATCGAATCAAAGCCGGAGCGGAATTGCCGCACCACCCCCTGGGCGCGGCCGAACCAATAGCCGCAGAAGCGCATCGCCTTCGGCAGGTCCTTCGGCCCAATCACGACAAGCGCGACGATGGCCACAAGCAGAAATTCGGTGGGCGCGATATCGAACATGAGAAGCCTGTTAGCGAAGGGCTATGGGGCGGCAGCCCCCTTCCCATTCGTTCCGAGCGAAGTAGAGAAACCCCGCGCCATGTGTGTGGCCCGTTTCTCAACGCTCGAAACGAACGGATCAGGGTAGATCATCCCGTCAGCGGTCCTCGCGCAGCTTATCGCCATCGCGGTAGACCGGATCGATCGGCTTCTGCGGATCGACTTGTCCGTGGACCTGGGGAGGAATCTGCCCCGGCGCGGTTGTGATCACGGTCGGACGTGCCGGCTCGTCATCCTCGGCCATGCCCTTTTTGAAATTCTTGATCCCCTTGGCGACATCGCCCATCGTGCTCGAAAAACGGCCGCCGCCGAGGAGCAGGATCGCGACGACCCCGAACACCAGCCAATGGATAAGGCTGAAACTGCCCATGACACACACTCCTGAGACTTACGCCACCTATCTAGGCGTCTTCGTCGTCCTTTGCCACCTCCAGTTGCTCGAACGCCAGATCGACCGGATCGAGCAGCCCCGCGGCGCGTAGATCCTCGATGCCCGGCAGGTCGCGACGGCTGGAGAGGCCAAAGTGAATGAGAAAGTCGGGCGCTGTGGCAAACAGCAGCGGCCGGCCCGGCACCTCACGCCTACCGGCAGGGCGTACCCAGCCCGCCTCCATCAGAACGTCGAGCGTGCCCTTCGAGATCTGCACTCCGCGAATCGCTTCGATCTCAGCCCTGGTGACCGGCTCGTGATAGGCGATGATCGCCAGCGTCTCGGTCCCCGCCCGGCTCAGTTTGCGGGCCTCCTCACGATCTCGCCGCAGCAAATGGGCTAAATCTGCAGCAGTCTGGAAATGCCAGCGCTCGCCGCGGCGGACTAGCTCGATCCCGCGCCCGGCATAGTCCACCTCCAGCCGCGCCAGCGCAGCGCGAACGTCCACCCCCTGCCCCAGGTGCGCGCGCATCGCATCGAGCCCGAGCGGCCCCTCGGCGGCAAACAGCAACGCTTCCACCGCGCGGACAGTGTCATCGGGCGGGGTCATGACGGACTGCGCAAATAGAGCGGCGCAAAGGGGCCTGCTTGCCGCATCTCCAGGCGCCCTTGTCGCGCGAGCTCGAGCGTTGCGACAAAGCTGGAGGCCAGCGCGGACTTGCGAAACCGGTCGGAGGCTGTGTCGGGTAGGAAGCTCTCGATCGCCGCCCAGTCGATCGCCGATCCGATCAGCGCGGCGATACGTGAAATCGCAGCCTCCAGCGTCATCACTTGCCTGTCGTGGACGATGTGCATTACCGGCCGGGTGCGCGCGCTGATCCGGCCGTAGGCGGCGATCAGGTCGTAGATCTCGGCCTGCCACAGCGCCTTGCGCACGGTCCGCAGGCCCTCGGGCGCGCCGCGCAGAAAGACGTCGCGCCCGATCCGATCGCGCGCGACCAGCCGGGCGCCGGCCTCGCGCATCGCGTTCAGCCGTTCGAGGCGGAGCTGCAGTCGCAATGCGAGTTCCTCCGGACTGGGCTCGATCTCGGGATCGCGCGGCAACAGCAGCGCCGATTTGAGATAAGCCAGCCACGCCGCCATCACGAGATAATCGGCGGCGAGTTCGAGCTTCAACTCGCGCACCTCGTTGATGAAAGAGATATATTGGTCGACCAGCGCCAGAATTGAGATCTCGCGCAAATCCACCTTCTGATTGCGCGCGAGCGCGAGCAGCAGGTCGAGCGGACCTTCCCAGCCATCCAGATCGAGGGTGAGGGTCTCAGCGTCCGTCATGCTCGCCCTATACCGGACCACGGGGCGGCAGGACAACCAGATGGCAAATCCTGGAACCGCGCGCGCTAGCGATCAGCAGCCGTTGCGACGGTTCTGTGCGGCGTCGTGTCGCTTGTCGAGGTGGCGCCCAAGAAGGCCGCCGCCGATCACGCCCGCAGCTAGGCCGATCGGTCCAGCACCTAGCGCTGCCGCCGCCAACCCACCGCCGCCGGCACCCGCCAGTAGCCCGGTAGTGCCCTTGCTGCGCCTGCAACGATAATGGTGGTGAGAGCCGTTGCCGTGATACACGTGCCGGGCCTGGGCGATCGCGGCGGTTGGCAGCGCCACCGGGATGGCGGCGGTGATCAACGCCGAGAGCAGCAGGGTCTTACGCATGTCGATTCCTTCTGTTGCCTGGCGCGAACATCGCAGGCTGCAGCGAACTAAACGCTGAACGGCGCGTACGGCCCCCGTTAAGCGAATTTTCTTGCCATGGTCCGCTACACAATAGTCAGCATCGCCGTCGGTCCGAGCGCCCCGGGCACCATCGAGACGGTCCGCCAAACGTGATCAACGGCGAGCAAAGCCGCGCAGTATAGCTGACTATCGGCTCAGCCCCACACCGGCAGAATCTGGGCGCGATTTTCGACTGTAGCGTTATTCAACGGGGTTTGCTGCGGGCGCTATGCTATATCGACCAGATCAAAGCCTCCTGCGCCGACCGGCCCACGCCTCCCACGAGACAAAGATCTGCGACAATATTCGGCCTGACGATCGGCTGTGGAACTTAGGGCAACACATTCTGTATTCCGGCCAACCAGCTACGGAATCGTATCATCTGTATCCTACATCAGCGGATGGATGCGATCCGCACTTGTGAGGACTACGCCTGCCCCAGCAACGCGTCCCGCTTCGCGATCAGCGCGTCCAGATCTCCTTCGACCGGCCGGCGGCTTACCATCGCCTGATCCAGCCGCCCGCGCGATCTGGGCGCCATCTCTCCCAAGCACGCGGCAATGTCGACCATCTCGTCCATCCGCGCCCAGCAATCGAGCACCACGTCGCAGCCCGCCGCGATCGCGCCCGCGGCCTTGTTGGCTGCGGTGCCGGACAGCGCCTTCATGTCGATGTCGTCGGTCATCAACAGCCCGTCGAAGCCGATCCGGCCGCGGATGATCTCCTCGATCACGATCGGCGACAGCGTCGCGGGACGATCGCGGTCCCATGCCTCGAACACGATGTGCGAGGTCATCCCCATGGCCGCACCCTTCAGCGCTATGAACGGGGCCAAGTCGATCTCCAGTTCCTCCTCAGACGCGGCGACGGTCGGCAGCAGATGGTGGCTGTCGACCTGTGCGCGGCCGTGGCCAGGCATGTGCTTGACCACGCCGACCACCCCGCCGCGCGCCAGCCCGTCCAGCATCGCGCGGCCCAGTGCTGCCACCCGCATGGGCTCGCGGCCAAGTGCGCGCGACGTGATCGCCTCGGTGGTGTCCGCTTGCGCGACGTCGAGCAGCGGCAGGCAGTCCACGGTAATGCCGACCTCGTAGAGCGTCAGCGCGATCGCCTGGGCGTTGGCGCGTGCTGCCTCGATCGCGGAGATCGGCGCAATTTCATAGAGCGCGTCGAACGCCGGGCCGGCGGGAAAGGCGGGCCATTCGGGCGGCTTCATGCGGGCGACGCGGCCGCCCTCCTGGTCGATCAAAATCGCGAGGTCGTCACGGCCGGCGAGATCGCGCAGCGCGTCGGTCAGCGCGCGGAGCTGGCCGCGGGTTGCGACGTTCCGGCCGAACAGGATGTATCCGGCAGGCTCGACCTCGGCGAAGAAGCCGCGCTCGGCGTCGGTGAGGGTCGGGCCGGAAAGGCCGAAGATCACAGGTTTCATGGGATGCTCTTCTTCCGTTCCCCGGCGAAGGCCGGGGCCCAGGGGGTGACGCTGTCGATAGAGCCGAGACGCTATCCCAACAGGACCCCGGCCTTCGCCGGGGAACAGTCAGAATAGCTCAATCCCGCGCCACGTAGCACGCCTCGCCCGCAACCTTCAGCTTGCCGCACAGCTCAGACGCCTGACCCGCGCTGCCGGTGTTGACCCGCAGCCGGTAAACGGTCTTGCCGTTTACTTCCGCTTTCTGCACTGCCTTGCCGAGCGGCGCCAGATAGGCGAACCGCTTCGACTTGGCCGTCCAAGCTGCATTCGCCCCGCTCTCACTCGGGAAAGAGCCGAGCTGCACCACTGCGCCACCTACCGCACCGACGACGGGCGCCGCGACCCTGGCCGGCACCGCCACCTTGAGCTGGCCACCCGAGGCCGGGACCGCCACCACCTTGCCCTCGGTGCCGGTCTTGGCGGTTGCCACCTTGGTGCCGGTAACCGGAGCCTCTGGCACTGCCTTGAGGTCCATTGAGGCATTGCCGGTCGCGCCTGCACTAGTAGCCAGCGCGCTCTCACCTTCGCCCGACACCTTCATGCCGCCGGGCTCGTCAGGCTTGACCTTATAGTCACCTTCCTGGGCGTTGATCATCTCGCCGGTGCCGCCACCGCCGGTGACGGTTTTGTGCGACTGATAATAATGATAGCCGAGCAGCGCGGCGACGATCACTCCCAGTCCGATCAGCACCAGCAATAGCAGCCGCCCTAACGACGGCCCCTCGCGATACTCTTCCTCGACCGTCTCCAGCCAGGGCAGGCGATCTTCATCGCGGTTCGATTCGTCGGCGGACGTCGCCATCAATGCAGCTCCTCGACAGCCAGCACACCCATTACGGCCAGGCCATTGCGCAACACTTGCCCGATTGCGCTGGCCAATGCCAGCCGCGCGCAGGTGGCAGTAATGTCGTCGACTACGAGAAAGCGGCGGTCCGGAGCATCGTTGCCGACGTTCCATTGCGCGTGGAAGGCTGCAGCTAAGTCATTAATATAGAATGCAATTCTATGCGGCTCGCGCTGTACCGCGGCAGACTCAACGACGCGCGGGAATTGCGCCGCTAGCTGGATGAGCGCGAGCTCGTCCGTCTCAAGGCGGGACAGATCGGTTTCTGCGCATGTGATACCGGCTTCGACCGCCTTACGGTGCAACGACGCGATTCGGGCGTTGGCATATTGCACATAAAAGACTGGATTATCTTTTGATGCCTCGACGACCTTGGCGAAATCGAAATCCATCTGGGCGTCGGCCTTGCGCGTCAACATGGTGAAGCGCACGACATCCTTGCCGACTTCGCGCACCACGTCGGCCAGCGTCACGAAATTGCCCGACCGTTTGGACATCTTCACGGGTTCGCCGGCGCGCAGCAGACGGACCATCTGGACCAGCTTGACGTCGAACCGAGTCTTGCCCTCGGTCAGCGCCTGAACGGCGGCGACGATCCGCTTGACGGTGCCGGCATGGTCGGCGCCCCAGATATCGATCAGCTGGTCGGCGGACTGCGCCTTCTGGAAGTGATAGGCGAGATCAGCGCCAAAATAGGTCCATTGACCAGAGGACTTGCGGATCGGTCGATCCTGATCGTCGCCGAATTTGGTCGAGCGGAACAGCGGAAGCACGACCGGCTCCCAATCCTCAAGCTCCTGCCCCTTGGGGGCTTCGAGCACGCCGTCATAGATCAAGTCGCGGTCACGCAGCCACAATTCGGCTGCCTCGGGCTTGCCATCGGCCTGAAGCTCGGCCTCGGACGAGAACAGATCGTGATGGATGCCGAGTAGCGCCAGATCGGCCTTGATCAGCACCAGCATCGCCGCGACCGCGGTCTTGCGGAACAGAACCAACCAGTCGCTCTCGGACGCGTCAACGTAACGCTCGCCATATTCGGCAGCGAGCGCCTGGCCGACGGGGACCAGATAGTCGCCCGGGTATAGCCCCTCGGGGATCTCACCTACGTCGTGGCCGAGCGCCTCGCGGTAGCGCAGGTGCGCGGAGCGGGCCAGCGTATCGACCTGGCCGCCGGCGTCGTTGACGTAATATTCGCGGATCACTGTGTGGCCCGCAAATTCAAGCAGACTGGCAAGCGCATCGCCCACTACCGCGCCGCGGCAATGCCCCATGTGCATCGGACCGGTCGGGTTGGCCGAGACATACTCGATATTTACCGTGATCCCCTTGCCGCTTTGCGAGCGGCCGTAATCGGCACCTTCATGCAGGATCGTATTAAGCTCGTGTCGCCAGGTGCCCTCGGTGAGCTTGAAATTGATGAAGCCGGGGCCCGCTACCGACACCGACACCACTTCAACGAGCTTCTCGAGCTCGGCCTTGAGCGCTTCGGCGAGGGCGCGAGGATTGGTTCCGGCAGGCTTGGCCAACACCATCGCGGCGTTGGTCGAAAGGTCGCCGTGCGACGCATCGCGCGGCGGCTCGACGGTGATATTGGAGCGATTTAGCCCGGCGGGCAGCGTCCCCGCAACCACGAGCACATCGAGCGCCGCATCGAGATGCGCGGCGAAACGGGTGTAGAGCGTCATGATGAGGTCCGGTCGGTTAAGCGAGCGCGCGCCTTAGCGGATGTAAGGGGCAGCTTCAAATAGTGGGTGTCGGAACCTACTTCCACCAAAGGACTAATGATACAGTGGCGTCGTTAAGGGCATCGAGGTAGCCGAACATAGACGATAGCGGCGGCAGATTGGGCGCAGACACTAGCAAAAATGTCGCCGGTCAGACTATCTCAGCCGGCACGGGCGTCCCCTTCGCGCGCAGATCGCCGGGCTGACCCTTGCACCTGCAGGCTTTTTCGGCCCAGGCGTCGTAGCAGCTTCTAATACGCCAAATTGATAGTCGGCCGCACTGCCGTATCGGCATGCTGCGTAGCATCTCGGTCTGCGGCGGAGCGCCGTGGGCGTCGCCTGTATCACTATCAACTCACGTCAACAGCATCAGCTCAGTGGCCTGAAAAGGCCGCTCTATACCCGTACCAGTCCCTCCGTTGCCGAGACCCGTCTACTATCCGGGACAGCGCGGCCATTGCACGTGACGGGTCGACCGCAAAATGCCCGGCAACTATGCCGCCGATCACCGCATCCAGCCGGGTCGTCGGACGCAGATCGCGATTCTCTTAGAGCGCGACCGACGCCATCCCCGGCTAGCCGGCGAGCACCGCCCGCCCTGCACTGCACCGCCGATCAGCATCGCGGTGCTGCCGCTGCCATGGTCGGCGCCGACCGTGCCATTCACCGCAACGGTCCGCCCGAATTTGGTCGCCACCAGCACTATCGTGTCCGCTCACAATAGCCCCAGCCCGGTCTGCAAGGCGCCACGCATTGCGTCGAGCCCCTTGAGTTGCGCGCCCAAGCGCCCGCGCTGGCCGGTATGGGTGTCCTATCCGCCAGTCTCAATCATTACGGTCCGCGCGCCTTCGGCAGGCGACAGCAGTCGTGATGCAAGCGCACCGGTCACCGTGGCATTCGCCGTATTGTCCTTGAGCAGATCGCCGGTCAGCAGCCGCGTACTCGTCGCCTCCGCCCATAGCGCATGAAGCTGTGGATCGCCCTGGTAGAGCATCGTCACCCGCTGCCACAGGTCGTCGGAGGTATCAGGAAGCGACGAGCCCGCATAGAAAGTGACCTCTTTACCGCCGCGCAGCGCTATTGGCACGCTCGCCGCCACTGCGATCGCGCGAGCCTCGTCGGGTGCAACACACCAACCAGCCGGTTGAGCCAGCCCTCCTTATACCGGTGTGGTGGGAACCCGCCGGCCTCGATCACATTTTGTCCGTCGAAACGCGATCGATCGCGATAGGGTGATGCCACTGCGTGGACGAACGGGCCTGCCCTTGCCGTAGAGCCCGGCGGCGGTCGCCAGATTCGGGTGCAGCGGGAATGAGCTGTCGAGCTTTGCGCCAGTCGCGAAATTCTCGACATAATCGCCGCGCGCCGCCGCGAAGGCGGAATCGCCCAAGCAGCCCGATCGTGCTCAGGCCGTTGGCCGCGCCGCGCTGTATGATGAACACCAACCGCTTGTCGCGAGCGGCCCGGGCGAAGGCGAGCCGCGGGGCGAACAGTTGTCGCGCCATGGCTCATCCGCTCGCGCGCGCAGCCCGACGCGATTAAGCGAAATGCTAATCTCGGGAGCGGCAACCATTATTGGTTTCTCCCATTTTTCAGGGCCTCTTGTCGCCAAATCATGCCAGCCGGCCGTGCGTGCGTGCGTGCGCAGAACGCACTCCATCAGGCAATTTTTGCGTTTTCGAGAAATGCTGCACCGCAATATAACCTTTGCAACAGCACAACACATCCAAAATCACCCGGAGAGGGTGACTGATCCGGCTTCCGAATTCGCTTCGAATTCCCTTGGGAGACAGATCATGATGAAGTTCGCACTCGCCGCCGTTGTTGCCCTAACCGCCACCACCGCCGCCGTTGCCGCCGATGGCGAGCACAGCTTCACCCGTGACGGCCAGACCTATGTTTACACTGCCGTCGACAAGGGCGACAGCGTTGTGCTCACCGGCCGTCAGCTGACCTCGGGCAACGACTTCCGCCTCGTCGTGCGCGGTGACACAATCAGCGGTCAGTCGGGCGGCGTGCCGGTCTCTTTCCGCAAGCCAGGCGCCCAGGCTGCCGTCGCACGCGTCGCGAACACCCCGCTCCAGGTTTCGGCACGCTAAGCCCGACGCTGCCCGCAACCGTCGTCACCCTACGCTCGTTTCAGGATCGATACGCGGTCCTTCGACCCAGGGTGTCGCTCCTGTCGCGATCGACCGCGCATAGATGCTGAAGCAAGTTCAGCGTGACGGGGCGGGTGATTAAAATTCGCTCCTCAAAACCCCTCGGGGAGATCGATCGGTCCCACCACCTCGCGGTAGCGCGCCGCGGCGTAGCGATCGGTCATCCCGGCGATGAAATCCGCTATGTGTCGGCTGCGCCAGGGCTCATCCCCGGGCAGCCGCTCACGCCACTCGACCGGCAGCGCGCTCGGGTTCGCGCGATACGCATCGAACAATCCCGATACTACCACGCCCGCCACATCCGCCGCCGCAAGTTGCCTCGGGTGGTGGTAAAGATTGGCGTACATGAAGCGCTTCAAATTGCGTTCGTCCTCGCGCATCGCATCCGAGAAGCCGGATAACGCGTTCGGGCTCAGTCTTACGTCCTGGGCGGTTTCGATTCCCGCGGCAACAACGCGGCGACCGGTCTCGTCGATTAGATCGGTGACCATCTCGCCGATTTGCGCACGTACCAGTTCCCCGATCAGCCGCGATTCGGCGATGTCCGGATAGCGCGCGCGCACCCGATCCCAGCCCCGCCCAACGATCGGCACCTCCAACAACTGCTCGAGCGTCAGCAGCCCGGCACGTAATCCGTCGTCGATGTCGTGATTGTCATAAGCGATATCGTCGGCAATTGCTGCGACCTGCGCTTCCAACGATGAGCGCTCAGTCAGTTCGAGGGGAAATGCCGCGTCCGCCGCCTTCAGCGCCCAACCCGGCGTGCGTACCGGTCCATTGTGCTTGGCAAGCCCCTCAAGCGTCTCCCATGTGAGATTGAGCCCGTTCCAGCAAGGATAAGGGCTCTCCATCTCCATCAGTGCACGCAGCGTATGGCCATTGTGGTCGAACCCACCCTGCCCGGTCAGAGCGGTCTTAAGCGCGGCTTCACCAGCATGGCCAAACGGCGGGTGACCAATATCGTGCGCGAGGCAGAGCGCCTCGGTCAGATCCTCGTTGAGCCCGAGCACGCGCGCGATCGTCCGGCCGATCTGCGCGACCTCCAGACTGTGTGTCAGCCGGACGCGAAAATGGTCGCCGTCCGGTGCTAGAAACACCTGGGTCTTGTGGCGCAGCCGGCGGAAGCTGATCGAATGGATGATCCTGTCGCGGTCGCGCTGGAAGGCGTCGCGGGGGCCGCGCAACTCGCCACCCGGCTCAGGGTGGAGGCGACCACGGCTGGCAGCAGGGTCGGACGCCCAGGTCGTCCTCATTTGGCAAGCCTGGCGATCTTCTGCCCTGCCGTGCTGGTGAAGGTGAACGCGGACACGCCCTCCTTGGCGAGCTTGTTGACAAAAGTGCGGGCTTCCGCATCGGTTTTGAACGGCCCGGTCAACACACGATTGGTCGCACGCAGCGGGGTGGTCCAGCCGCCATGGCCTCGGAAGCTCTCAGGTGCCTTGGCCGAAACCTGCTTCCAGGCCTTGGCAAGATCTGATTCGGTAGCGCCACCGGCGACCTGCACCCAGATACGGATCGGATCGGCCTTTTCGATCGCCTTCTGCGCGGCCGCAGCTTTCTTTTCCTCCGCAAGTTCCTCAGCAGCGGCCTTTTTTGCGGCGAGCGCCTTTTTGTCGGCGATGGCCTTTTTCTTGGCCGTAGCCTCTTCGAGCGCCGCTTTCTTCTTCACAGCGAGATCGTCGATTACCGGGGGCTTCTTTTCGGGCACCGATTTTGCGACCGGGGGCACAGGTTCTGCGACCGTTTCGACAACGGCGGCCTCGGCCTGCTTGGGCCGGACCGGCGGCGCGACTTCGAGCTCGGAACCCGGCACGCCGATATTGGCGACTATTGCGGCGAGGATCGAATCCTCGCTGCGCGTCATCTGTACCGGTGCGGCGGACGCGCGCGCAGCTACCTCGGTCGGCGGCGGGGCAGGTGTCGCGGCAACCGGCGCGGGCGCAGAGACTACCGGTGCCAGAACGACCGGAGCCGGTACGGTGGCGGCGCGGTCCACGGGCGCCGGAATCGGACGGGGTGCCAGGGCCGGAACGACCGGTGTCGAGACGACCGGAGCCGCAGCCGTCGGAGCGGGCACGACTCGGGCCGGAATCATCGGGGCGGGAGGCGACGCCGCCGCCATCTGGATGGGTGCCCCCGAGATTGCGCGCATTGGCGTCACGGGTGCGGATATTGCTGGGCGGCTCGGCTCGATGACCACTTTCGTGGTGCTTTCGGCAGGGATCGTCGACACCGCCCTGCCCGGGAGCGGCTTCGGCACGATGATTGGCGTTGCCGCCATAACCACGGTCGGCGCGCGCACTATCGGCCGAGGCTGCACATAGGGGCTCGGCACACTTTGAATCGTCTGTGCAACGTAGCGCGGCGGCTCCGGTTCGGGGAGCGTCGGCGGCGCGACGACCGCAACCTGCACCGCTCCGCGCTTAGACTTTTTCGCGGGTTTAGCTGGCTTGACTGACTTCTCGGCTCTGGCCGGTGCGGCCGCGGCAACTTGTACTGGCTCGGGCGGCAGCGGCACGAGCGACGGCACCAGCCGCGCGTCAGCCAAACGATCGGTGGTCGGACGCACCTCACCGAAATGCACCGCGAACGCACGGTCCACTGCCGTCAATGTAGGCAGCCGCTGAAAGAACGGCGCGAGACCCTGCGCCGTCCCGGGTGGCATCATATTGACCGCAATCTTGTCGGCAGCTGCGACGTCGCCGCTCATTGCAAGGATGAATGCACGCGAGCGCCACGCGCCTCGGTCGCTCTTGCGCAGCAGAGGATCGAGCAGGACGAACGCAGCATCGCGCTGACCCGAAATGCCAAGCGACAGCGCGAGTCGTCGAGTGGTCTCGTCGTCCGACGCAAGTTTCAGCGCAGCGCGATAGTCGCGCTGTGCGCGCTGTTGCTGGCCGACTAGATCATAGGCCAGGCCGCGTTCAGCGGCGTAAGGATTGGTCGAGGCGGTCGGCGCGAGCCCCAAGCTCTCGGCTTCGGCGAACAGTCGCAAGGCCTCGCCGGGCCGCTCCATCTCGACCATCACCTTGCCCATCCCGGCCTTCACCCGGGCATCACGGGCGCTGACGCGCTCGGCGCGGACAAACAAGTTACGCGCCGCGGTAGTGTCGCCCATCTTTAGCGTGAGCTCGCCCGCCGCGATCAACGCGTTGAGATCGGTCGGAACGGCAGCGAGCACACGCATCTGTTCGGCGAGCCGGTCGGCGTCGGTCACCGATTGGACTGTGAACGCGGTCTGTGCTGCAGCGGGAACCAGGGGCGCTGCAAACACAGCGATCGCGAGCGGGATGCGGAAGGTTTTCATGGCGTTCGCCAGCCTAGACCTGGGGACGGCCGAACCGGCAACGCCTATTTTCATACCGCGCCGAAACGAGACGGGAAAGCGGCGAAATACCCGCTGCATCCCATCGTCCCTGCAAAAGCTGAAATTTCAAGCCGCAAGCGCGCAACATGAGCCGCTTGAAACCTCAGCTTTTGCTGAAACAACGTGATTTTGCCCGAACCACCGACGTGATTACTGATTATTCTGACGGTGCAGGAATCGCGGGATATCAAGCGGGTCCTTGGGCGCTTCCTCCTCGGCGCGCGCGGCGCCGCGGGTGACGCTAGACATGCGCTCGAACAACGTGCCGCCGAGCTTGCCCTTGGGCTTTGCCTCGGCTGCAGGTACCGGCTCTGCCGCCGGAGTACCTGGCGAGAGCCAGCGACTGCGCGTACCGAAACCGGTGTCGAACTCGTCGTCGCCGAAGCTCTTGGCCGGTGTCTCGGCGGCGGACTCAATCGGAATCGCCGTGCCGGTGTCGAGCAACAACTCGTCGCCCTCGGGCTCGACAGGTGCGGCGGCTTCAACAGGCGCGGGTGCCTCATAGGCCTCCGGCACCGGCGGCGCCGCGACAGGAGCCGGCTCGGGAGCGGCAGCGGCCGGCGCTGCGGGAGCGGCCGGCGTTTCCTCAGACTTACGCGGGGACGAGAAGGTGAACGCGCGCGATGTGGTCTCGGGCGCGGGACGCTCGACGGTCTCAGACTCTATACCGGTGGCCACAACCGAGACGCGAATCTTACCGTCCAAGTCCGGGTTAAACGCCGAGCCCCAGATGATATTAGCGTCGGGATCAACCAACTCGCGGATGTGATTCGCCGCCTCGTCGACTTCGAGCAGACGCATATCTTCGCCACCGGTGATCGAGACGATCACACCTTTGGCGCCCTGCATCGACACGCCGTCGAGCAGCGGATTGGCGATCGCCTTCTGCGCCGCATCGATCGCGCGGTTGTCGCCGCTCGATTCGCCAGTGCCCATCATCGCCTTGCCCATTTCCTGCATCACCGAACGGACATCAGCGAAGTCGAGGTTGATCAGGCCAGGCATTACCATCAGGTCGGTGATGCCGCGGACACCCTGCTGCAACACTTCGTCCGCCATTTCGAACGCTTCCTTGAAAGTCGTGTTCGCATTGGCGACCAAGAAGAGGTTCTGGTTGGGGATGACAATCAGCGTATCGACATATTTCTGCAGCTCTTCGATACCCGCTTCTGCGGCCTTGGCGCGGCGATTGCCCTCGAAGCTGAACGGCTTGGTGACGACCCCGACGGTGAGGATCCCCATGTCGCGCGCCGCCTTAGCGATGACTGGAGCGGCACCGGTGCCGGTGCCACCTCCCATGCCGGCCGCGATGAAGCACATATGCGCGCCTTCGAGGCTCTTGATCACCGCCTCGATCGTCTCCTCGGCGGCTGCACGGCCGATCTCGGGACGCGAACCCGCACCAAGACCCTGTGTGATCTTTGTGCCGAGCTGGATACGGTGCGGTGCGGTCGACTGCTTGAGCGCCTGTGCATCTGTGTTGGCGACCAGAAACTCGACGCCCTGGACTTCGGCGCGAATCATGTTGGCAATCGCGTTGCCGCCAGCGCCGCCGACACCGATTACGGTGATGCGCGGGGTCAGCTCGTCGACGTCGGGCTGCAGGAATTCGATGCTCATCGACTGGTCTCCACCGTATCCCCCAGAAACACGGGGACACTCAATTCAAGGGATCGTTCTGCACCAACACTAGGACCGACTCTAGTCCTATATGTCCGCGCGTACATAAAAGCTCAATAATTGGTCCGGAAAGCTGCCATCAACCGCTGGATCGTCGCAATCCCCTTCGGTCGGTGCACCAATTGGTGTGGCGTCGCGACGACGCGCAGGTCCACCGGATCCGAAGCAGCGTAGAAAGCGAGCCCCGCCAATGTCGCGAACGCCGGGCCGGAATGCGCGTCGGGAAGCGCGGTCAGCCCACGCGGGCGGCCCACCCGCACCGCGCGGCCAAGCGCAACCTGCGCGTAATCGGCGATGCCCTTGAGTTCTGCGCCACCGCCGGTCAGCACGATTTGCCGCCCGACAGGACCGCCGAAGCCGAGTTCGACCAGCGCCTTCTGGATATCGGCCATCAGATGTTCCAGGCGCGTCCGGATCACCGTGATCAACTGCGCGCGGGTAATCCGCGCGCTTTCGCTGGCGTCGTCCTCGGCCGAAATTGGCGCAACGTCGATCATGTCGTGATTGTCACGCGGACTAGTGTTGGCCGAGCCGTAGAAGCATTTCATCCGCTCCGCTTGGTTGCGGCGCGTGCCGAACGCGGAAGCGACGTCATCGGTGATGTCGGCCGCGCCATGGGGGATCGACTTTAGCCCCACCAGCATTCCGCCCGCGAACAGCGAGACGTTGGTCACCCCCGCCCCGAGTTCGACCAGCGCGACCCCCAGCTCGCGCTCTTCATCCGAAAGGCACGCCATGCCCGTCGCGACCGGCGAGGCGATGATCGACTTTACCTCGAGATGCGCAGAACGCACGCACAGATCGAGGTTGCGCACCGGCGACCCGTCCGCGGCGACGACATGGATGTGAACACCAAGCCGATCGGCGTGGAGCCCGAGCGGTTTTTTCACGCCAGTCAAGCCATCGAGCGTGTAGAGCGTAGGCTGCGCGTGGAGCACCATCCGACCGGCGGGGTCGATCGACTCTCGGCCCGCTTGGAGCAGTTCGTCGATATCGCCTTGTTCGATCCGGTGACCGCCCAGTTCCACCTCGACCGAGGCAACTTCTGACACTAACCCGCCCGCCGAGAAGCTCACCCACACGTTCTCAATGTTGATCCCGGCGATCCGCTCGGCCTGCTCGACCGCTTCGCGCACCGCGGCTTCGGTGGCTTGCATATCAGCGATATAGCCGCGCTTCACGCCGCGGCTCTCGCGCTGGCCGGTACCCAGCACGATCAGTTCGCCGCCGTCGCCCTTTTGCGCGATCATCGCCGAGACCTTCGACGACCCAATGTCGAGCGCCGTGATCAGTCCCTCTGGTGCCACCTTAGCCATGGTCCGTATTCCCCTGAATGCTGCCCATCGTCGTCGTATTATGCGCCGGTGCCGACTTGGCCGCGCCACTCTCAATCGGCCCGGCGATCGGCTTGCCAACGATCTGTCCGGGGCGTCGCGCCACCATTTTATCGGGGTCACGCAGATCGAACCGCAACCAGCCCTTACCGAGGAGCCGGTCGGTACCGTCCATCTCCGCGAACTTAACCAACGTACGGCGCGCCGGATCGTCGCCTTCGGGCAGCATTAAAGTCTCGCCCGAGGTGAACAGGATGTCCCAGCGCCGATTGCCAACCCAATTCGCCGCGCGCACTAGCGGGCGTAGCGCGGGTGCGGCGCTCAATAGTGCCTGATACGCCGGCTCCTGGGTATTGGCGCCCGGACCGATTACCAGCGGCAGATCGGGCATCGCATCCGGCCGCACCGGCTCGAGCAAGATTCCGCTCGCATCGATCAGCATTAACTGGCCCTGGTTCTGCCAGATCGCCGCGGGCTTACGCTCAACTATGTCCACCAGTAGCGTGTCGGGCAGCCGCCGCGAAACGTGCGCATCCTCGATCCAGCCGTAGGTCTTGAGCTTCTGGCGCACCGCCTCGAGATCGACCAGCGGCATCGCATGCGACTGCTGGTCGAGCGCAACCGCATAGACCGACATCCGGTCCATACGCTTAAGGCCAGTCACCTCGATCTGCTCGACACGAAAGCCCGCGCGCCCCACCCCTTCCGCGATCGAGGTGCCGACCATGCCGGGCACCCCAAACCACACCGCGATTGCAAGCGTCGCGGCGGCGATAGCGAGAAAGATCAGCCAACCAACGATTTTATGGAGCGCGGCCTCACTTATCGGCGCGATGGCGATCAACCGGTCGAGCACGGAGACTTTTGGCGGCGCCTTGCGCTTCGGCTGGGTCGGCCGGCGCGCTGGGGTGCCACGACGAAGCGTACCGCTCATAGTAGAGCTTCCTCAACAATCGCCTGGACGAGCTCAGCATAGCTCATGCCGAGATAACGGGCCTGCTCAGGGACGAGGCTGAGCGGCGTCATGCCGGGCTGAGTGTTCACCTCAAGAAGAAATAAACCATCTTCGCCCTGACTGTCGTCCCAGCGAAAGTCCGCTCTTGACGCGCCTTTGCATCCGAGCTGTCGGTGGGCGTCAAGCGCGATCCGCTTGCAGGCTTGCGCTATCTCGTCGGGAATTTCGGCCGGACAGACGTGGACGGTCATGCCCTCGGTGTATTTCGCGTCGTAATCGTACCAGCCGCTCTTGGGCTTGAGTTCGGTGACGGCGAGTGCTTTTCCGCCGAGGACCGCGGTGGTAAGCTCGCGCCCGCGGATATAGGGCTCGGCGAGAAGCTCGTCGAACTCAGTCCACGGCCCGGCCGCGGTGCGCGCGATCGGATTGCCGTAATTGCCTTCGTCGGTCACGATCGCCACGCCGACCGACGAACCTTCGTTGACGGGTTTTAGCACATAGGGCCGCGGGATCGGATCGCGCACGTATAGCTCCTCGCTCCTGACGACTCGCCCGCCGGGCATCGGGATGCCGGCGGGGATCAGCAACAGCTTGGTGAGTTGCTTGTCGATCGCGATCACTGAGGTAGCGAGTCCCGAGTGGGTATAAGTCAGGCCCATCAGGTCGAGCATGCCCTGTACCGAGCCGTCCTCGCCAGGGGTGCCGTGGAGCGCATTGAATACCAGGTCGGGGGCGGTCTCGGT
>Ga0233335_1000044_pt1 | contig 47187 bp, 67 predicted proteins | sample GEONDECOMP222_FD_180695 | JGI IMG/M metagenome (GOLD analysis project Ga0233335, IMG submission 180695) | Leaf litter microbial communities from Shasta-Trinity National Forest, California, United States - GEON-DECOMP-222 | ecosystem: Environmental > Terrestrial > Plant litter > Unclassified... | reverse complement strand
CCGCCGCCGATGCCGCCGCCGATGCCGCCGCCCGTGCCGCCCAAAAAGAGAAATTTATTTCATTATTTACGGAGTAGTCAAGATGAGAGTCATACTGATCGAAGAAGAACGGTTTGCTGAAATTTGTCTACTGATGAAAGCAGAAGCTATGCGAACCGCAGAAAACGGCTATCTGAAAGAGAAGGCGGGGTTGTCAACGGAGCAGGTTAAGTGGGCGGCTGATGAGATTCACCGATCCATTCATTTCCATTTTGTGCGATGGGCACAATCACACGGCGCTTCGTGCGTACCTAAATAAGTGGCACAATAGTGCCTTTTGGAGCGCACAGAGTGACATCAGCCCAAATCGCACTATTGCTCAAATTGATCGACCTGTATTCGCAACGGTCCATGCTTCACGCATCATCGCCTAGTTATAACCAAATTTGGGTGACGATCGAAGCAACACAAAAATCATTGTTATCGTCGGTGTTGCTGTAGTAAGGCTAAATCCGACCCCTAAGCCCCATGTCGTACAATGGGGCTTTTGCTTTTGGGGCGCGATATGTTCGGATGGTTTGCAAAGAAGCCGATACCGGCCGCAGTTGAGAAGGTTAGCAAGGGTGGCTTGTTTTCAACCCATCGCGGCGACTTGGACAATACAAGCAACCGGGCCGCAATGTCCGATAAGTTGCGTAAGGTATGGAACCGTTATTTATCTGATAACCGTCCGAGGGTAATGCGCGCTGACGGAACGATGGATGACGCCGACTCGGGTACGGATGACTTCGCCGGTGCATTCGATATTGGCCAGCCTGCAATGTCCGATGCACTATTTCAATGGTACGGCACGCAGTCATTTATCGGGCATCAGGCGTGCGCCATCATCGCGCAACATTGGTTGATCGATAAGATATGTTCAATCCCGGCACGTGATGCGATCCGCCAAGGATATGAAGTCACTAGCGCAGTTGGCGAGACAGAACTATCCGAAGATGAATTAGCTGAGTATGCCAAGTACGACAAGCTATTCACCATCAATCAAAAGATGTACGAATACGCACGCCTGGGCCGCATCTTCGGCATTCGCGTATGTATCCCGGTTGTCGAATCGGGTGATGTTGACTATTACGAAAAGCCATTCAACCCGGACGGCGTTACGGCCGGATCGTACAAAGGGATGATTCAGGTTGATCCGTATTGGATGTCGCCCATCTTGTCCGGTGACGCCGCCAGCCGTCCCGATGTCGCCGGATTCTATGAGCCTACATGGTGGCTCATCAACGGTAAAAAATATCACCGTTCGCACCTTTGCATATTCCGTACCGGCGAAGTGCCTGACATTCTGAAGCCGTCATACCTGTACAGCGGCGTACCGATCCCTCAGAAGATTATGGAGCGCGTTTACGCGGCGGAACGTACCGGCAATGAAGCGCCATTGCTCGCACTGACAAAGCGTCTCATGACGTACAAGATTGATGACCTTGCGGCGGTGATGGCCAACAAAGCGAAGTTCGATCAGGGGATGCAATTTGCTATTGAGACGCGAGACAACCACGGGTTTCGCATCATGGGCAAAGATGATGAAATGGATCAAATCGATACGTCACTGGCGGATCTGGCGGACGTTATTGAAAATCAATACGCACTTGCGTGCGCGGCCGGTGAGGTGCCCGTCAATAAGGCAATGGGGACGGCTGTAGGCGGTCTAAGCAATGAAGGGTCTTACGATGAGTCGAACTATCACGAAGGGCTAGAATCGCTACAGACGCACGAATTATCACCCATGTTGGAACGTCATCACCTATTGGTACGCTTGTCGTTCGTGGTGCCGAAGTTCGGTAAGGGCACGCCCGGCACAGTCGTATCGTGGTTGCCACTCGATTCACCAACGGCGAAAGAGTACAGCGAAATTAATCTTAATAACGCTAATGCCGACGTAGCGCTTAAAGGTACGGGCGCTATTGACGATACGGATATCAATGCGCGCTTGCGTAACGATAAGAACAGCGGTTATACGACGCTCGCGCCCCTACTCGTATCGGGCGAACTGTTGCCAGACGATGATGACGTGACGCCTAACAATTCTGCACCAGCCGATAAGGGTACCGAGTCGCCCGAAAATTTATCATCGGCAAAGAGTAGCGGGCAGTCCGTATCCGAGAGTGCGTAATGGGGCATCGTCAGGTACGCCTTAGTAAGGAGCGCGCTGAATGGGCGCAACGGTTCAAGGTGCCAGCAGTGAAAGGTACGCCGTTAAATCCATCCGGCGCGATTGCGGTACGTTATAACGACGTATTGCAGGCGCATATCGTTGCAATGGAGCGCGAAGTAATGCGCGAGTTACGGGCGCTCTATAGCGATGCTGATGCAATGGATAGTGCGTATGCCATGGATGCAAGTATCGCATCGCAGGCGCGCATAGTAATGAACCGCATGAGTGATAAATTTACGGCGGTCTTTGCTAAGTTCGCACGTCCGTTGGCTGAAAAGATCATCGGGCAAACGTCGCGGGATAGCGGTCTGAAGCTAGGCGCATCGCTTAAGGAAATGTCAGGCAATTACACGCTTGACCCTTCGATGCTTAGTGAGGATCTGCGTAATATCATTTCGTCGTCGGTAACTGAAAACGTCAACTTGATAACGCGTACCAAAGATAAATATTTAGATGAGATATCCGGCGTTGTAAATCGCTCAATCCAAACTGGTAACGGTTTAGCGGATATTATCCCGGCGCTAGATAAGTGTGGAGTAACGGTTAAGAATTGGTCTAAGAATGTAGCACTTGACCAGACACGCAAAGCGTATAACGCGCTTAATAAGGGGCGCATGGAAGCGTTAGGTTTAAAAAAGTTTCAATGGGTGCATAGCGGTGGGTCCGCACATCCCCGCGAATATCACCGTGACGTGCTGAATGGTAAAATATTCTCATTTGACGACTTGCCCTATTTGGATGGACCGGAGAAAGGCGAGCGCGGTATTCCCGGACAAGCCATTTTTTGCCGTTGCACAATGCGGCCGGTATTCGATTTTGACGACGATGAGGATTAGCCTAGAAACGATCCGACTTGACAGTTAGCTAACCATGCATCATAACGGTCAATATCGAATTTGTTTCGTTTGGACAAGTTTTGATGCGCTGTTAAATATTGCAAATTCCACCATACGTGAAGCCCGCTCACAAGTTTTCCGTTTAGTGGAATGATGTGATCAACGTGATAGCCTGTAGCGCAATGTTTATACATAAATGCTAGGCCCTCATCAAACGATTTACCTTCAAACGATTGTCTAGCAATTTTTCCAGATCGTAGCAATTGTCTAGCAAGATAGTCAGCTTTATTCGCAGCGTAATGATCGGCACTCTTTTGTCTAAGGTACTCACGACGCGACGCGTTTCGTTTTATATCAGCAGCAGATACTTTTTCGGTACGAATGGGTTTGGGTCTATTACGCAGTAGCTCTTTGATGATAGGTCCGATTATGGGATCAGCCCTTCGCTTTATCATGCTTAGCCGCGATGCCTCATTCATCCGTTTGACAAATTCAGGATCGTTAGCTTTTCTAACATTATTTGTGTTTATACGACATGCATTACACTTTCTACCGCTTCGTTTTCCCTTCCATTGTGGGAACAAGCTATCATTCTTTTCAATAAAGCAAGTTGTACATGTCGTCATGATCGCTGCATAGTTAATATCGAATAACTGATATTAACACACTATTTGGAAAAGCATAATGGCTTACGCAATGGACGAAGCAGATAGCGCTCGGACGTATGACATCAACGGTTTCTTCGAGGTATTGGATAACCCGCTGTCAAAAGTGGGCGTTTATGATTATCTGGGCAAAAATATCCCGCAGGAAAAAGAGGCAGGTAACGCGCTTCTGATGTTCAAGGTGTATCGCCCGGCATCCGAATTATCTGACCCTGATTGCATTGCATCGTTCCGTCTCGTGCCGTGGGTAATCGATCATACGATGCTTGGCGATGGCACGGGTGGAACGGTTACGGTTGATCAGAAAGGCGCACGCGGCGTTACGGGTGAGCAAATATGGTTTGATCCAGACGACGAATTCGGAACACTAAAGGGAAATATTAAATGTTTCTCGGAAGTGTTAGCAGGACAAATATCGGGCGGTAAAACGCCCCTGTCACTTGGTTATCGTTGTGTATATGAGTATGCGCCGGGAACATTTAACGGCGTAGCTTATACTTATGTCCAACGGCGAATACGCGGCAATCATTTAGCGTCAGTAGATGACGGGAGAATGGGGCAAGCTGTTGCCGTAATGGATGGTTTTTCATTTACTGTTGACGCAAAGGAGTTTATCGCTATGGCCGTACCACAACGGAAGAAAAAGCCGCAAGCAAAGAAAGGAACCGCTGTTGCGGCTTTCCGTTTGCGCATGGAGGCTGTTGCAATGGACGCAGAAGAAACGGCGGCTGATCCCGCTACGTCGGATGCTGATAAAGGTGAGATTGCTGAAGCGCTAGCAACGATCAAAAAATTGTTGCCATTGCTCGAAGCCGCCGAAGCCGTCAAGGGTGTAGGCGATGTGCCTGCCGAAGATCCCGCCGATACGCCTAGCGTGTCTGCAACGGGCGATGCCGAGGCTGATGCCGAAGCAGCACGCAAAGAGAAAGAAGCAAAGACCGGCGATGCTGACCTTGAGGGCAAGGGTATGGACGCAAAAGAAGTTGCAGCAATGATCGACAAAGCCGTTAAGGCGGCACTCGCCGCGCAACCCGTTGCAACGATGGACGCGTCGGAAATCTACGTCGACATGAACATGCGTAACGTGCTCGCCTCGCAACTGTCCGAGTTCGTCGGTACGTTCGACCATAGCGAAAAGACCGCGTTGCAAGTTGCGCAGTACGGTTGCGAAAAGTTGGGTCTGACCGCCGTAAAGGGTGCCGAAGTCGCCACCGTGCAGGCGTACCTGAAGGATCGTACGCCGCCGCGCAAGTTGGCTACAGCGACGGCCATGGACGCGAAAGAAGGGAAAGCGCCAGATTGGATGGCGGCACAACTCAATGAACAGAAATAAGGGGGCGCGATGACTTTTCAAGCATCAGTAAATTATGACTTCGGTTTTGGCATTCCCGGCGAAATCGTACGTGCCGGTCCGCAACGCGCAAAGATCGGTATGATCAATTCGGCCAGTGCATTGAATAACGTATTTGGCCGCGCGTTCACTCGCAACGTTGGCACGAACACCGTTGGCGCGGGCGGTACGGGCGTCTATTACGGCATCTTGGCGAATCCGAAGGAACATGCTTCCGGTGGTTTGGCTGGCGCACCGTTGTCGCCAAATTTCGCGTTGAACAACCTGACACAAGCCGCATTTGCGGAAATGTCGCTCATCTGCGTGGCCTTGGTCGGCACCGCTAAACAGGGTGATACGGTCAACTTCAATCAAGCGGATGGCACGTTGTCCGCCTTGACGAGTCTCGCGACCTTCACCGCATCGCAAGCTGCTGGCGTGTTGACCGTTTCGGCAATCTCGGGCGGCAATCTCGGTATCGGTTCGGTTGTCACGTTGGCCAATGGTACGGCGGTCGGTACGATTACTTCGCTCGGTTCCGGCACGGGCGGCGTGGGTACGTACAACTTGAACACGTCCGCAACGGTTGCAAGTCAGGCCATGGTTGCAACGAGTGTCATTCCCGCAGGCTTCACACAAGTACCGCGCGCCTATATCGATCGCTTCGATCAGAATACCGCTGGCGGTTTAGCGCTGTTGAACATCACGAATTAACAAGGGGCATTTGAAAATGAAATTCAGCGCTAAAGACGTATCGCCGGTACGTAGCTCGCGGTCCGCGCGTAGCTTCAAGCCAATTGAATTGAAGTCGGAACACGTCGGGGACTATGGCAATTTGTCTCAGATCGGTATCGGTTTCGATCAATCGTACGCATCGGAAATTGCGGACATTCTCATCAAGGCCGGTTACGGCTTCGATAGCAATGACGTACTGCCCGGCTCATCCCCTGGCGGCATTCAGACGTCCGCCAGTATTCCAACGCTCGTACAGTTTTTGCAAGCGTGGTTGCCGGGCTTCGTGAAGTACATCACGGCCGCGCGCAAGATCGATGAGTTCGTCGGTATGTCGACCATCGGCTCATGGGAAGATGCACAAGTCGTTCAAGGTATGTTGGAGCCGCAAGGTAATGCCGTGCCGTACAGCGACATCACCAACGTTCCGCTGACATCGTGGAACGTGAATTTCGAATGGCGTTCGGTCGTCCGCTTCGAAATGGGCTTTATGGCCGGTCTGTTGGAAGAAGCGCGCGCCGCACGTATCCGCGTGTCGTCGTCGGGCGAGAAGCGTTCGCAAGCCGGTATCGCATTGGAAATCCAGCGTAACCGCGTGGGGTTCTACGGCTATAACGATGGTGCAAATCGTACGTTCGGTTTCTTGAACGATCCTAACTTGCCTGCCTATACGTCGTTTCCGAACGGCGCAAGCGGTTCGCCGCTGTGGTCGAGCAAGACGTTCAACGAGATCACAGCCGATATCCGTACGATGTTTGCGAAATTGCAAATTCAATCGATGGATCGCATTGATCCCGAAAAGACCGCCGTAACGATGGGTCTGCCGATGGGCGTGAATCAGTACCTGAGCGTTACGCAGAATGTTGGCGGTATTTCGGTGCGTCAGTGGTTGCGCGAAACGTACGCCATGGCCCGCGTCGTTACCGCACCGGAATTGACCGATGCGAACGGCGGATTGTCCGCGTTCTACCTGTATGCGGAATCGGCTGACGACGGTTCGACCGACGACGGTAAGACCTTTATTCAAGCCGTGCCCGCTAGCTTTATGGCGCTCGGCGTTGAAAAGAAAGTGAAGGGCTTTCTCGAAGATTATGCCAACGCGACGGCCGGTGTATTGGTAAAGCGTCCATACCTGATCGTGCGCTACACGGGCGGTTAATAGCCTAAAGCGGTGATGCTGTAAAATGGGGCGTTCTCGTAAAGAGTGCGCCCCATTTCTTTTAGGATAATTCAAAATGGCTTCAGCTAAAAAGACCGTAGCGGCAAAGAGCGAAACAATGGTTTATATCCACTCGGCATTGGCATCGAGTCAGGAATTTACCATGTATGAAAAAGGCGGCGCGGACCTGCCGGTGGTCGGTCGCAAGGTGCATATTAAAGGCGGCGCAGGTATGCCGACAAAGTTTATGATCACGCCGCTAACGGTAATGACGCCTATTACTGAGGAAGATTACGACGCGATCAAGGATGGCTATCACTTTAAATTCTTTATCGAAACGGAACGTATTCGCGTCGAGAAACGCAAGACGACCGACATGGATAAGGTCGCAAGTGATATGAATATTTCGGACCCTAGCGCGAACAACTCGCCCGAATCATTCGCCGGTGAAGGTGCCGCCGCGCCGATGGAATTGAGTGGCTTTAGCGCATGACAACGCACGCATTCAGCTATACGTTATTTCAGGCGCAGATCCCAGCGTATGCGGTCGCGCCTGACGAATCGGTACTTGCGGCTTACTATGCGCAGGCATCGGCGTATGTCGACCCTAACGACAATTGGTGCGGCGGTTTAGCTGATGGTGCGTTGGATCTGGCGTTAAACCTTCTGACGGCGCACCTTGCCTATATTAACGGTTTGATCGCAGGCGGTAGCACCGCAACGATCGTCACATCGTCAAGTGTCGGGCAGGTGTCGGTTGGTTTACTCGCGCCGCCCGTTAAAGGGATGTTTCAGTATTGGCTTGCCGCGTCCCCATACGGTCAACAGTTGCTGGCGATGCTTCAGGTTAGGGCGGCGGGAGGTTGGTCAGTTACGCCGGGCATTCCTGAGCGCCGGGCATTCCGCAAGGGTTACGGGACGTTCAGCTAATGGCAACGATGCGACGGGTGCCCGGCCCTGCCGGTGGTGCGTTCACTAAGGCGCTTGCCGACCTTGACAAAACTAACGTCAAGGTCGGTTGGTTTTCTACGTCTAAATACAACGACAAGAATCAAACACCTGTCGCATACGTTGCTGCCATTAACGAACTAGGTCCGAATGCTCGCCCATTTATGGGTCCGGCCGCTGATGCAAATGAGGCCGCATGGGCGGATCACATGTTAAAAGCGAGTCGTCAAATCGTTAAGGGAAATATAACCGTAGCGCAAGGTCTCGAAGGTCTGGGCTTAGTCGTTGCCGCCGATATCAGAAAGGCTATCGATGATGTAAATTCGCCGCCGTTGGCCGATAGGACTATTGCGGCACGTAAGGCGCGCGGTAATGACTCAGTTAAGCCATTGCAAGACCTTGGCTACATGATTGCAACCGTCACATCGTTGGTCGAAGAGGGGAATACCGAATGAGCGTGCCCGGATCGAATCTACTGCGACTCGCGCTTAGTGTGCTCGGCAAGTCGTCGGTTAATTATTTTCAATATGCGGGCGTAGCGCAGGGTCCGACCGGCTTGGATACCGCTACGTATGATCCGGCTATCACCATCATTACCGGAACCGTACAGCCGGTTAATACGGCGCGCTATCAGGAATTCGGGCTTGATTTTTCGAAGCGCTATATCGTTTGGTTCGTGCCAAACCTTAACGCGGTCGACCTGTCGCGCAACCCGGATATTAGCGGTGATGTGATCGAATTTAAGGGGCGGCGCTTTCAACTAATGAACAATACGGACTGGTTCCAAATTGACGGTTGGATGTCGCCTATGGCTGTTGATATTGGGCCTGCCACGGGAGCGCTGATAAATGCTTGATTCGGCATTACAGGCGTTACTAATGTCGACGTTGGAAGCGGGCCTGACCGCACGGGCTATTACGGGCGTAACGGTCAAGCAAAACAATCAGCCACGACAAGCCGCTGTGCCGACCGGACCGACCGTATTTTTTAGTTCCGGTTCGCGTAAAAAATACGGTTGGCCACAAGCGCGCGATACATACGATAAGCCGTCCGATACGCTCACGACGACTAAAATACAAATTGTTCATACCAAATTTCAAGTCGCGGCATTATGTCCGACCGGTGCTGCTACACCGTATGCTTACACGTCAAGCGATCTAGTCAGTATCGCCAGTGATATTTTGCAAGACGAAGATGCGCGCGTAATGTACGTTGCGAATGATTGCAACGTTTTCCGAGTTAACGATTTGCCGGGCATATGGTTTCAAGACGACAAGGCGCAAAATGTATTATGGGCGTCGTTTGATATCATATTCACTCACAAAGACACAACTACTAAAATAGTTGCGCCGATTACTACGTTTACGCCGAAAGTCGAAATTATCTAAGGGGCATCAAATGGCAATCCGGTTTACAAAATTTATCGATATCACGAGTGCGGTAGGGGGCGTTTCGCAAGTCTCTGTCCGCATTTGGTGTGCCCGCGTCTTTACGACAAACGTACTCATCGGTCCAACGTCAATTTTACAGTTTGCAACGGCGAACGATGTTGGCCTATTTTTCGGCTTTCAATCCGAGGAGTACACACGCGCGGTTAATTACTTCGCGTACGTCTCCCCGCTTGGCGTGCAACCAACGGCGATTCAATTTGCGCGCTTCGTAGCGGCCGCACAACCTGCAACGATCTTCGGCGCTACATCCGTTCCCGCGCTCGCTACGTTGCAAGCTATCAGCGCCGGTCTGCTGTCGCTTCAATTCGGCTCTACAGTCGTCGCACTCACGGGCATTAACCTATCTACCGCGACGACACTTGCGGGCGTTGCTACGCTCATTCAGACCGCACTACGTGCCAATGCGGCGGCGGAACTGTCGAGCGCCACGGTAACGTGGAACACAAGTGCTCAGGCGTTCGATTTTGTCGCATCCACGGCTAATGTCACGACCGAAGCGTTGGCTGTTGTTCAGCCTGCCGGTGTAGTGACGAATACCGATGTAGCGGCGGCGCTCGGCTGGTACTCATCGCAGGGTGCCGTAGTAAATAGCGCCCAGATTGCCGAATCCCGGCTTGCCGGATTTAACCGCGTAATGTCCGTCAATAACAATTGCGGCTCATTCTGCTACACGCGGGCGTCGACGCTCACGCTGGCGGATGCGGCGGCTATCGCAACGGCCAATGCAGCACTGAATGTTATGTTCATTTTCCGGGTGTACGTATCGCCGGAAGTGTACGCAACGTGGTCCGCCGCATTGATCGGGCTGGCCGGTGTTGGTCTTGAGTTCGAATCCGATTCGTTATTGCAATATATCGAAATGTTGCCGATGTCGATTCAAGCCGCAATCGACTTCGATGCGGTCGACGGTACGGTCGGATTTATGTACAAGCAAAATAGCTTGTATTCGCCGTCCGTTACGGATGATGGTGTGAGCGATACGCTTGATGCGGCGCGTGTGAACTACTATGGCCAAACCCAGAAGGGCGGGCAGGTCATCAACTTTTACCAGCGTGGCGTATTGTGCGGCGGTTCGACTGCGCCGGTCGATTCAACCATCTTTGCAAATGAACAGTGGTTCAAGGATTTGCAAGGCACCAACTTGATCAACCTGCAACTGTCTGCCGGTCGTATCCCCGCTAATGCGCGCGGGCAAGCGATGTGCGAATTGGTGCTTCAGAGTGGCATCGATGCGGCCGTACGTAACGGTACGATCAGCGTTGATAGCACCTTGACCATTATTCAACAGGCGTTCATTACGTCGCAGACCGGCGACCGCACTGCATGGCAACAGTTGCAAGTCATTGGCTATTGGATGGCAACCAACATCACAGAAGCCGTGAATACTTCAGGTGTGACGGAATACACCTTGAACTATGTAATCCTTTATCGAAAAGATGACGTTATCAAGACGATCATCGGCTCGCATCAACTCATCTAACGCGAGGATATTATGTCTGACGGAAATATTGGTGGTTTTGGATTACTCGTCGCGCTCATCGCGTCGAGCACGTATCCCGCGACACTGACGCTTGATGCATTTGCTGATGATGCGGACCCGTTCGATTTTCCCGATATCAAGGTCGCAGATATCGCAATGGGCTTGAACGGTGATCTGCTTACGTGGTCGAAGGCGGCACCGTTGATGACCAATCTAGCCGTGATCCCGGAAAGTTCGGATGATACGAACCTGGGCGTATTGCTGGCGGCAAATCGTGTCGGTAAGAGCAAAGCGAGCGCTCAGGACGTTATCACGCTGATCGGCAAGTACCCATCGGGAATCACGATTACGCTGAGTGGTGGGCGTATTACGGATGGCCCATTAGCGAGCAGCATCGCATCGTCTGGGCGAATGAAGTCGAAGGTTTATAAGTTCGCTTTTCAAAACATCACGATTGCCCGCGTCTAACTGCGGATAAGCGATAATAGGGGCGGCGCGTGCTTGTACAGACGCACCGCCTTTTCATTTATGGAGCGCCCCATGGCAGAAAACCTAGAACCGGTCGACATCGAATTGGCCGGAAAGACGTACGTATTAACGAAATTTGGATGTATCACAGGCCGCGAAATCATCGTGCAATATCCAACAAGCGCATTGCCGAAAATTGGCGACTATAAGACCAACGAAGATCTGATGTTGAAGATTATGAAGTACGTTGGCGTGCGCATTGATGGGCGCGATGAACCGCAAATGTTGATCAATGCGCAGTTGGTCGAAAATCATATTGCCAGTACCGATACGTTGATGCGTCTCGAATGGGCAATGATGACCCATAATTTCGATTTTTTCAAAAACGGCGTCCTATCCGGTTTGCTCGAACGGGTAGCGAGTCAGGCCGTCGGATCGATGTCGAAAATCTTGATGGACTTGTCGCGTGTCTCATCGGTGAAGCCGGGCACGGCGGCGCAACCCTAAACGAGTTACGCACGGTGTACACGTTGGAAGATGCGATGAATATGTTCGAGGTGATCATGGTTCGTCGCTCCAACGAGTACTACGCCGCAAAAGAAGCCGAACGTAAAAATAACCGTTAGGAGTAGTCGTGAATATATTGGATACGTTCGTATTGATGTTTGAATGCGATACGACTAAGGTGCAGAAAGGTGCAGCGGCCGGTGAAGCAGCGGCAAAGTCGTTAAAAGACGCTGTAGATAAGGCAGACCAATCAGCCGATAAGCTCGGATCTAATTTCCTCAAGATGGCAAAGTTCGCCACTGAGGCACTTGCATCCGTTATTGCACTCGGCGCACTCAAGACGGTTGTTAACGATACGGCGGCACATACCGCTGCGCTCGGGTTGCAAGCGCGTGCCATGGGCGTAAACGTCGAGACGATGACGGCGTATCAGCAAGCCGTCGTCTCGATGGGCGGTGATGCTGGCGCAGCGGCTTCGTCGCTATCCGGCTTGCGTGACAAGTTCGTGGAAATGTCGCGTTTTGGCACAATGGTCGGGCCTGATGCGTTTATGTTCCGGCAACTCGGACTAAGCGCTAAGGAAATGCACGACAGTATTAAAGATCCGACCATTGCGCTCGGCGCGCTGGCCGATAAATTTAAAGGTCTTGACCAAACACAACAGCTATACATCGGGAAAAAGTTAGGTCTTGATCTGGGTACGATCCAACTATTATCGCAAGGTAAAGACGCGTTCGACGCGCTCATCGCCCGCCAGAAAGAATTAGGCGCGGTGACGCAAAAGCAGGCCGATGTAGCGATCAAGTACAAGATTGCACAGCAAGAATTAGGCATGACGTTCGAGACGGTAAAGCGCGAAATAACCACACAAATGCTACCCGCGCTGACGTGGATCATTGACGGTATCGATAACGTCATTCGTTGGATGCGTGAACATAAAGGCTTCGCCGTCGGATTCTTCGGCACGCTTGCGACGGTTATTTCCGTAGCGTTACTTCCCGCACTTGTCGAGTCTGCTATTGCGATGTGGGCATTCATCGCGCCGTTGTTGCTTGCCGCTGCGCCATTCATCGCGTTAGGCGTTGCCATCGGTTTAGTGATTGATGATATCCAATCGTTCCGTGCTGGCGGTAACAGCATGATTGGCGAGATATTGAACAAGTGGCCAATCATCGGGCAAATCGCGCGTAGCGTTTCGCAGATCGTAAAGATGTCGTTCGACCTGATCAAGGATTCGATATCCTGGGCGGCGAAGTCGCTAATGAACGAAGGCGTACAGGCGTGGGATAAGTACAAAGGTGCGCTGCAACCGGTCATTGATATTTTTAACGTATTTGTCGGATTGCTTGAGAAGGCATGGGGATGGGTAACTAAGTTCGAAGATGCGCCGAAAAACGTATTGAACTGGATTGGTTCGCGTCTGGCAGGACTGACCGGCGATAAGTACACGCCAGTTGGTGGGCCTGATGAGCCGCGCCCTACTCCCGCCGCAGTAGCCAAGCTAGGCGACACTACCAACGGTCGAGAGATTGCAAGCATGCTCGTTGCGTCGGGCAAGTGGACGCCTGAGCAAGCCGCAGGCATTGCGGGATCGTTTATGCAAGAAAGCGGCGGCAATGCGGGTGCAGTGAATAAATCATCTGGCGCGTATGGCCTCGGACAATGGTTAGGCGATCGCGTAGGTGACTTTAAGGCATTCAGCGGAAAGGATCTTAAAGGGTCATCGTTGCAAGATCAGATCGACTTCTTTAATTACGAGACGACGCACAAAGAGAAGCGTGCGGGCGATATGTTGCGCTCGGCACAATCCGCATCGGAAGCGGCGGATATTCATAGCAAATACTATGAGCGCCCCGGCGCATCGGAAGCGAACAATGCGCGCCGTGAAGCGTACGCCAACATGATCTATTCCGGCCGCACGCAACTTGCCAGCGCTAACGTACCGCTTGCTGCACAGTCTAGCGCGAGCATTACGAACAGTGTTGGCGGCAATCGATCGTCGCAGTTCACTATGGGCAATGTCGCGGTGCATACGCAAGCGAGTAGCCCGGATGGTATCGGCAATGCCGTGCAGCAAGCAATACGCGACCACTTTAATAGCGGTCTGGATTATCACGACGACGGGGTTATCGCATGAGCGCGTTAGATATCGCAAAATCAGTCGGTAACGTACAGGGTACGATCGGGCTAGTTAAAAACGCCGTCCAGTCGATTCAATCGATGTTTGGCGTTGATGTTGTTGGTATTTACGACAACACGACGTTTCAGCAGATCTTACTGACGGCGCGACCGGTCAAGGCGTCGATCAATCGCCAGTCGAAGATCATGGATCACCCTATCGAAACCGGATCGATCATATCCGACTTTTCCGTTATCTTGCCGGTGGAGATAGAACTGTCATTGCTGCTGACCGGCGAAGAATACGTAGCAACGTATGGGTACATAAAGTATCAGTACAACTCGCGCCTACCAATGGCCATACAGACACGCGCGGACGTGTTTCAAAACATGATCATTCAGGCAATGCCCCATGAGGAAACGCCCGATATGATGGACGTTATTTCAATTGGCTTGCGCTTGCGTGAAGTACAAATAGTAAAGACGCAATATCAAGCATTACCCGCGACTAGCGTTGTCACGCCTACCGATCAATCAACGGTCAAGACCGGCACACAATCGCCATCGGATAGTGCGCTGTACAGTATTGGATCAACCGTTAAGAACTGGTTTAATTGATATGAAGCCGATAACACTTCAGCCGGTAACGAATCAATCAATCCCGATGACGTTGGACGGGTTGCAATATCTGATCCGCGTGTGGACCGGATTTGATGAAGCGCCGTACATGGACATCACTATTAACAATGTCGTCATCGCTACGTCGTTGCCGTGCCTTGTTGGCCAACTCGTCATACCGTACGCTTATCTCGAAGGTGCTGGCGGTAATTTCGTATGGTCGACAGCAAGCGGGGACGATCCGAGATATGAAAACTTCGGCGGATCGGACATCCTGCTATACGCGTCTAACGCCGAAGTCGCGGCGGGCCGCGCCGCTAATGCGCTGAGCCTTAACGCAATTGTGCTCGCATCCAATCAGGCCAATTGATATGCCATTTGATGACCGAATCATAAAAATCGTATTGTCGTATGGCACCGCAATAACAACCATCGACACGTCCGAAGATCCCGCGAACCCGATGGCAATTTACGCATCTGGTTCTAAATTTGCTGACATCACTCAAAACGAATGTACCGTGTCGATCGCCAATCTATCGCGGCCGTTACGTAATGCACTGGCAACGAATTTGACGCCAGCAGATTACAACTCGGTACGTAAGTCAATTCAGGTATGGGCCGGGCGCGTCAGTACGGGCATGTTCCTACGCTATGAGGGTGACATCATTAGCGCCGTGCCGACACAACCGCCAGATATATCGATGGTCATTCGTAGCAAGACGATGCAGTTCTTTAAGCAAGACATCCTTGCGCAATCGTACGCCGTGACGACGACCGTATCGCAAATCGCGCAAGGTGTCGCGGCGACCCTGGGCGCGGCGCTTAAATTCGAAGCGACAGACAAAAACATATCGAACTATTCCTATACGGGCAGTGCAATAGGGCAAGTCGCAAAATTGTCATCGTTCGGAAGTATCGATGCGTATGTCGATGACGGTACGCTCGTTTGCAAAAATAAAGGCGTACCGCTAGATAATGCGATACACGCTATGTCGATTGATAGCGGAATGGTCGGGCAGGTCGAGTTGACGGAATGGGGCGTAAGGGTCAAGGCGCTACTATCGCCGGATGTTAAGGTGGGCGGTACATTGCGTCTCGTATCGATACAGAATCCATCGTTAAACGGTGACTATACGATTTATAAGACCGGTTTCGAAATAGCGTCTCGTGACGTTCCGTTTTATGACGTTATCGAAGCTACGCGTTATCCAGCCGCGTTCTACTCTGCAATTGCACCGACATGACCACGCCAAATATCCCAAACAAGCCGCCCGCCGCCGAAGGTAATTATGGTGCGATATCCGATTGGATACACCACAAGGCAATGCAAAAGCATAATCAGCAATTGCCCGCGATTATGCTGGCGTACGACCGCGTTAAGAACCGCGCAATGGTTCAACCCCTCATCAGCATGCTAGGTGCTGGCGGCGTACGCCTGGGACGCGCTCCTATCGCTTCGGTGCCGGTACTGGCGCTAGGCGGCGGCGGGTTCTTTGTTAATTTCCCATTGGGGCACGGTGATCTAGGATGGATCGAAGCGAGCGACCGCGACATATCGCTATATCTTCAAACCGGGCAAGAATCGCCGCCCAATACGTTACGCATGCATTCGTTCGAAGATGCGCGCTTCATACCGGATATCTTCGACGGCTATACGTTCGAATTAGACGAAGGTGCAATGGTCATCAGTAATTTGGATGGCACCACGCGTATCGTTATGTCGCAGACTAAAATTAAGGTCGTATCGCCCAATGTGGAAGTGGATACGACAACGGCGCTACTTACGGCAAGCGGGCTAGTTACGCTCAATGTTGGCGCACTAGACATCAACACGACCGAAGCGGGCGGCACGACCGGTACGGGGGCATTCAACCTACCTGCTAATACGACGATCGGCGGTCGGCCATTTTTAACGCATGAGCATTCCGGCGTCGAGCACGGTACTGATAATTCAGGGGGTGTCGTATGACAATCACAACCATTGCTGAAAATAGCAACCGGGACATTTACCGCGATCCGGTAACGGGCAATCTTGCATTCGTATCCGGTGCCTATGCGATCGCACAATTGTGCAAATCGCGGATCGAAGCGCAACGCGGGGAAATGATTTATGCGGCCGATGAGGGCATGCCAACACGCGCAACCGCGTGGGATCTATTCAACCCCAAACAGTTCGAAGCGGCGGCGCGCGTGATCATCCTAGCAACGGACGGCGTTACGTCCATCACATCGTTTAATATGAGTTCGTTGAATAACGTTCTTAGCTATACGGCTGTCATAAATACCATTTACGGGACTGCGACTATTACATCATGAGTGACTATAATTTTGTTGCCGAGACGGGCGTAATTGTTGCCGATACATCCGATACGCTGATCGCCGTACAGGGTGATTGGCAGAAAGCGCTTGGCGAGGATTTGCCGTTAGATGCGTCATCGCCACAAGGCATCTTGATCACGGCGCAGACGGCAACGCGTACCGCCGTACAACTGACAAATGCGCAGATTGCAAATCAGATTAATCCGAACCTAGCGCGCGGTATTTTTCTCGATGCGCTATGCGCATTTCTCGGACTGAAGCGAGCCGCCGCGACCTATACGACGGTTAATAACGTCACGCTGGCCGGTCTAGTAAATACAGGCATTCCGGCCGGTGCTCGCGCTAAAACCGTAGCTGGCGATATCTTCGTATTGCAGACTGGCGTTACGCTAAATTCCGCTGGTATCGGTTATGGTACGTTCGCCGCGCAATCGAGCGGGCCGGTACTGTGCGACAGCAATACGCTAACGTTGCCGGTTGATGTAGTGCTCGGATGGGAAACCATCACTAACGATCAATCAGTGTCGAGCACCACAACGTTAGGTACCTTGCAACAAAGTGACGCATCGTTACGCGCGCTTCGTAACAACACGCTCGCATTACAGGGCATCAGCACGCCGCAAGCACAGGTGTCCGGGTTGTACGCATTAACCGGCGTCACGTCTGTGGCCTATCTGGAAAACGTCGACGCGTCGACCGAAGTTATCAACGGCATTACCCTGACCGGGCATAGCATATGGGCGTGCGTCGACGGTGGGTCTGATGCTGACGTTGCTGCATCGCTGCTAAAGAATAAAACGGACGGCGCAGGATGGAACGGCGCTACGGTTGTACCGACGTTGGAATCCGCCAGCAATCAGACGTATCAAGTAAAGTTTGACCGTCCGACCTATTCGCTGATCTATGGCCAACTGACGATCAAGCAAGGCACGTATTCGGGCAATCTTAGCCAAGACGCACCGACGGCGGTTTATAACTATTCCAAAGGCGCAATTGATGGCTTTTCGGCATGGGGTATTGCAATGGACGTAAGCCCGTTTGCGATCGCCGCCGCCATCACCGAAGCCTGCCCCGGATGCAAAGTTACCGGATGCAGCATAGGGACCGTTCCCGGATCGCTAACGCCGGTTGATATAACGATCGCACAGAATGCGCGAGCTATCACGACGACGACCGCATTTACCGTAACGGTGACGGCATGAGTGCATCAATTGCCGAATTTGATTTTTCTGTTAATTTATTGCGCGCGCTTCTGTGGCGCAATAATGAATCAGTCAATATTGAATCACTGCTACAGAGTGAGTCGGATTGGTACACCCTGAATCAGGAGGGTTTCTGGAACGATTGGGTAAAGAATGTATTTGATATTCGTACAGCTAATGACTTCGGCTTATCGGTATGGGCGCTAATCTTAGGTGTGCCGCTAAATCTCGTTACAGCACCAAATGCTGGCCCGCAATTTGGCTTCGGCCCAAAAGGTAACGGGCGCACCAATTTTAATAACGGCAATTTTGGCGCGTCGTCGGCTGGCGTTAGATTGAGCACCGATCAGAAGAGAATCTTGCTGCGTTTGACATATTACAAGTTAATTTCGCGCTGTACGATTCCTGAAATTAACGCCAATATGAAAGAGATATTGGGTCAGTTCGGTAGCGTGTATGTACTTGATAGTAACGATATGTCGTACATCACTTACGTTTTCGGATTCGTGCCATCGAGCGGGTTACAATTCATCCTAGAAAACTTCGATTGTTTACCGCGTCCCGCTGCTGTAGGTATTCGATTTATTACGTCAACTCGCCCCGCTTTTGGGTTTGGCGCGAACAATCAGAATTTTAATAACGGTAATTTCTGGGCAGAAAATTGATATGAGTAATCAACACTATTTTGACGTACCGTTTGCATTTGGTGGTGACGTTACAGCGATACCCGATGCGCTACAAACGGGCGGCACGGTCAGTATGGAGGAAGGCTGGAATTACAACTATCAGCGTAATCTGTCCACCGATAGCGCAGCATTACCAATCGACCGTTCCACAACGAATTGGTTGTTTCTTCAGATCACCACGGCGTTGCAAGCGTTGCAAGCCGAGACGATACCGGAATGGATTACCGCCGCGCAAAATGGCGGCGCATCTTTACCATACGGTTTAGGTGCCGAAGTGTTATACAGCACGTCGGGAAATGCGCCATTCGTAAAATACGTATCGCTTGTAACCGGCAATACAAGCACGCCGGGTACTGATGCAAATTGGCAGGTTGCCGTTGATGCTGTTGCAACTGGCGCGCAAGCCGCCGCCGGTACGAACAATTCCACGATCATGACGCCTGCACTCGTTGCGTCACTCGTTGCCGCTCGCGCGCTATTAGCGGGCAATAGCACTCAGGTTTTTAATGCTGGTCCAGCGTCAAGCCCTACAAACGTTGTAACGCTGAGTCAATTCATAGCAAGCTTGACGTCAAGCGGATCATTTACGTTCCCTAATGGATTAATACTGAAATGGGGCACCGTAGCTACATCCACGGGTGCTACCGTACCATTCTCGGGTCTGATAACATTTGTCGAACCATTTCCGAATGGCCTATTACAAGGTTTCGCATGTGATAGCGGATCGTCGCTTTATACGTATGGAGTAGTGCTATCTAGCAAAACGCAAATGACTGTATGGGGAAGTTCTCAGGTAGGCACGGCAAGATGGTTTGCATTCGGATTTTAATAGGAGCGTCAAATGTCAGTAGCAACAGAATCGGCGGGCGCTTCAGCAGTAAAAGTAACGGCTATCGCAACGGGTGCTACGTTGCATAGTATGGAGTCGGTTACGCAATCATTCGGTGTGAACGGTCAAAATCTATTATGGGTTTTGACCGTTGCGTACGCTGTACTTCAGTTGGTAAAAGCGATACCGTGGATAACCGATATGGGCTATTCATTTTGGCGCGGCGTGCGACATAAAGATTGGTCAGATTGGCGCAGCATTTCACGCCGTGGCGAAAGTGATACTAAAGGAGCCGATTAATCATGTTTAGTTCGATACTAGAAAAAGTATTAGCCGTCATGCTTACACTTGTTATCGTCGCGGCAATGGGCACGCTATGGTATGCCGATCATGAGCACGAACAAATTGCGCCGTTGAAATTGTCGCTGGCCAGTGCGGCATTATCAGCCAAGCAAGCCGGTATCGATCGTGATCAAGCGATTAAAGCGGCAAGTGACGCCGTGGCGCAGCTTAAGATCGCTAACGACGCTAAGGCGCAGGCGGTACAGAGTGCCGAGGTTGCGGCAACTGCCGCTAGTAGCGCACATGCTAACCTTGTCAAGGCGGCACAGTCTAAAGCCGTCGCCGCAACCTTAGATGCGCCACTTGAGCCACAAGTATGGGGCGCTATATTCAATTCGGGAGATTAGCATGCGGTGGGTGTTAGCTGGCGTAATAGTGGCGCTAGGTGGGTGCGCTAGTTCGGCAATACAGTTGCCGCCTAAAACAGTAACGATAACTAAAACGGTGCCGGTATATCCGCCTGAAGCGCTATTTAGTGCCGAGGGTGGATGCTCGCAAATCGCGGTGATGACATCGGGGACCGTACGCGACTTAGCTAATGCCATGATTGATGAGCGGGCAAGTATGGATGTATGCCTGGGGGATCGCGCTGCATTACGAAGTTGGTACGAACAGGTAAAGGCCATTAAATAATGGGATCGCGCACTAGGTCATTATCAGCAATTATCGGTGCCGCAGCGGCCGTAGGGCTAATATCAATGACGCAGGATTTTGAAGGGCGCAGCAATGCGCCTTATAAGGATATTCGCGGCACGTGGACTGTGTGCGATGGGCAGACCGGCGTACCGATGCGTCATTATTCTAATATGGAATGTGACGCATTTTTAAGTAAAACACTTGCAAGCGTTGCGTCTCAGTTGGAAGTAAAAATACCGATATTCGATAAATTAAAAGACGGTGAGAAAATTGGCGCAATTGATCTTTCTTACAATGTTGGCGTCACTAGCTTTATGCGTTCTGGTGGCGCTACGTCAACTATTGCTAGGCTTTATACAGCTAATAGTTTTCCAGCCGCGTGCGAGGCGTTTCTGGGCTATCGTCTGGTGCGTGGTATCGCTAAAGTTGAAACGGCTTATTCGCGCCGTGCGTCACAAGGTAAAGTAGCGTATAAGGATTGCAGCGTACATGAGAATTTATGCTATGGTCTGTGGTCCCGCCGATTAGCTGAACGAGAGGTATGTTTAAATGGCTGACTATACGAGTATTGCCGAAGCGCAAGCCGCGATACGCGCATTACCGGCATGCGCATCATTAATCGAAAATCCGAGTACGTTTGTTGTTTATTACCCTGACGGATATAAAATGCCGCAGGGATGTTTAGTTAAGCGCGGTACGGACGATCTAGGCGCACTTAACCTGCTGTATGAGAACGTCGTCAAGTGGTGGGATTCGCAACGGCTAAAACTCACTTAGTCCTACCTTACGTAACGCATCATATGCATGCCGAACATAATATTCATAATCGATCCAATCCGGCATGCTATCGGTCAATGTCATCATAGGCCACGCGCCGGTACTATCAGCAACCTGATTGCCATTCGTTTTAGATGTGATGATGCCCGTGTAGTCGCGCCGGTATGCCCATCTAACAACCTTACCTAGCAACTCGCCATCCGGGCCGATCGCGCCCCCTTTAACGTTTTTAACACTGACAAATTTTCGAATGTCGCGGCACTTGTAAATCGTATGTTCGATCGGCGTACCGTGCTGCACGTATGCGATAACCGCGTCGTAACATATCTCACGTGCGGGGGCCTTGCTGCTACTCGGGCCGCTTCCTACTTCGGGCGGTGTGAATACGCCTTTACGCTTTACTTCGCCGTCCGTGGTTATCGCAAAGTAATTATTAACGTCACGGAAATAGATACCCTTATATCGCGTCTTCTCTAATTCCATATCGGTCTGATATTCCCACATGCGCATAATCATTTCACGCATGCCGGTAAGTGACTTATGGCAACGTGTGACGATGCCATCCGTATTAGCCGAGACGACTTCGATACCTGCACTTTCTAACGCTTCGATCAACATTAGCAGCATCAATTGGCCGGTAAGTGTCGTTTGAATAAGCAACTCAGGCGCATAGAAAAAACTATACCGACTGCCTAGTTTTCCGAACTTTCCATTAAGCACAATCTTTTTACTATTGGCCTCTTTCTTACGTTTGGCAACTTTAGCCGCCATCCGTTCCGTGTAGGTGCCGGTGTAAATGATCAGCTCATTCGGGCCGCACTCTTTGGAGTATAGTTTTTGCGTAATGATAATTTTTGGATAGAATGACCCTACGTCATCATCCGATATTTCATAGTCATCATCCGATAAGTAGAACACGCTACTTTCTTGGCTATGCAGTCCGCCCGAACCGAACTTGTAAACCCCTTTGCCAATATGGACACGAATTTTAGCAATGTCCTTATGCATCTTAATGCCCGATTTAATCGGCTTACCGTTCTCATCAACTTCGTCCGAATCTTCGTCTTTTAAAAGTACCTTGTATGGCGCAAATTGAACGATGCGAAGCACTTCGTTTAGCTGTTCGGTTTGAAACTTGATGCACGCTGGCGCGGTATAGGTAAATTGAAACCCATGGGGTATTTGGCGAACGACCGGCTTATAGCCCAATTTCGATTTGGTGATCGCCTCGGCTATTTGCGCATCCGATTTGCTACGCACATCAATGCCAATTTCAGCACTAATCAACTCGCGCAACGGAAGCCATTCTTTTTCAATAGCAATCTGGGTAAGGTGATGTGTAGTTGTCAAATCATTGCCGCAATAGAGCGACATGGGGTAATACTGAATCGGGCTAATGTCCGACATCGGATCGACAGGTAAATCCTGAATTGTCTTGGCGTGACTGATACCGCCGTACGCCTTTAGGCTAATACGGACACCGGGCAATATTTCAAAAATATCAATCGTATCTAAGCATGCAGGTGATTGAACATTGAAGTGTTCATAAAACGTCCATGGCTTCATACCGCGCAAGATAATTAAATCGTTGGCATCCTTAAGTGTTTGATTGTTCGCGCCAGCAAGGGCAAGCGATAGAATAGGAACGTCATACCCGTTAGAATTAAAACCAATAACGGTATAGTGCGCCAAAATATTCAAGATAGCCTGACGATCAAGCACCGTACCGGGCACCATCATGTAATCGAGAAATGTAAATTTACTGACTGCGCCTATGGGGTTTTCGAACAGAAATTTGCAAAGGAAATAATTACGATACGTCTCAAGATCAAACCATGCGTAGGGGCGTTTCATTCGGATATCCAATTGAGAACCGCCCCGAAGGGCGGCTAAGTCGTTAAGCTAAGAAACCTTTCGACCTGAGCAGGTCGTCATTGTAGCCCGCCGCTTTGTACTGATCGTAGGTATACCCGGACGCGATGCCCGCTGGCGTCAACTGCGGACCGGCTGGCGGTGCCGGTAACGATGCGGCCGGTGCTGGTGCCGGTGGCAGTCCGCCTGCATTTTCAACGAAGCCATGATTCGGTACGACCGGCGCAAGAAAGCCCTTTTCGATCATCATTGCATCCGTGTATCCCGCCGTTTTGTACTGATCGTAGGTATACCCGGACGCGATGCCCGCTGGCGTCAACTGCGGACCGGCTGGCGGTGCCGGTAACGATGCGGCCGGTGCTGGTGCCGGTGGCAGTCCGCCTGTTACTGGCGGCAAACCCGGCGCGGTCGACGCAGGGGCGGGAGGTAATCCACCGGCAGGCGGCAAACCGGGTGCAGTTGCGGCCGTAGCACCTGCAACGTATCCGGCTGGCAATGCCGTAACGTCCAATCCCTTGAATGCAGCATCAGCATCGGGACCATTCGTGATGACTTCGGAATCCGGGCACGTCGCAACCAAGCAAACGAGATTGCCATTCATATACACGCCGGGCTTGTCCGATCCGATGTTCGGCTCACACGTACCCGATACCGAAACGAGATATCCCTTTTTGACGCGCGCCGGATCTTGCAATTGTTGGTCGAGGCGGAATTTGCCGAGTTCGAAACACTTTGGCGCATATTGACCGCCGAACCGAATCACGTAACAACCGGCAAAGCCCGGCTTCGTATTGTTTTGTACGCCATTCTCATCCACGCCATCACCATCAATGACCTTGTATGACATCGTGGGGCGCACGCTTCCTGGCTTACCGGTAAAGCCGTCGACGGGGCCGGTGAAAAGTTGCGGATACCCGGCGCGAGCTACATCGATAATTTCGCGATACAGCTTATAAAACGGCTCATTGGGCGCACCGTTCGCAAGCAACTTCGGATACGCGACAGCGAAGAAATACGATGTCGTCGGATTGCCCTTATTTGGGCCAGTCTTGATCGTACGCGGCGTGCCATCTTGATTCGTCGTACTGCCTTTAAAGCAATCACCTTGTACAAGCTTTCCAACGGGGGTTGTGAATTCCATGTGCTACTCCACTTTTAAATTAGAAAATGCTTTAGCGACCTTGTTAGCGTCGAATCGCGTTAGCTTGACTTCGCCGGGCTTACGTTCCGAGTATGCCGCGACTAATGCCGGATCGATAATTTTTGATGCCTGAAGCGGGGTTATTGCTTTTTCATCTTTGCGCAGGTTTTTACCGAACATATCACCTAACGCTATTGCCTCCTTTTCCTTTCCTTCGACCCAATGCAACCGGCCGGAACCGCGCTCCATTACGAAATGCGGCAATGATGCGCCGCGCTTTATCATGTGCGCCGCGTACGATGTAAGACCGGTAAGTCGCGCCTTAATGAGACGTTCCGCCGCTTGCAAGCGCAACAATTCATAGTCGAGCGCAGCATCAGTAAGTGCCACAATTTCCGGTTCACCTGATAGCTCACACATATTAGCGCTCGCCTCAAGCGCAACCGAACATACATGACGTGCATTACAGTTCGTGCATTGATCCCCCGCCGTGGCAGGCGCATTGGCACTCACTGCACGTTCCGCCGCACCGCGCAATGCATTCCAATGCTCACGCAACATGCCGAACGTCGTCGTATATTCGCGTACGGGACCGTCACGATGGTAGGAGCGCGGCTGAATGATGACGAACGTTATTTTCCAATTATCATCAATTTCAGGATACTTATCGAATATCGCCGAACTGTAGCCGATCAGTTGACCATTCGGAAATACTTCGACGTTCACATATCCGCCTTTTAAATCCGCCTCATAAACATGCTTACGCGCATAGTTAAGGCCATACGCATCTGGCGTGCCGCCGCATTGCCGGTGAATCGATGGCGCGCTTAACTGCTGTTCGATCTCCCATTTCGGTACGTCATACTCACGCAATACATCAAGGTAGTACAGTGCGCCGTCCAGCAACTCATCATCAATGGCGATGCCGTTAGGCGCAACCGTACCGACCACAACCGCATCAATACCGGACGCCAACGTCTGCGCCGCCCAATGCATCGCTGTACCTTCGTCACGTACGGTGGTATCCCCTAGCGCCTCTAACTGTAGCGCTTCGGGGCGCTTGTTCATCATGGGGTTCGCCGCACATCGAACCCATGATGCGGCACCTGAAAGCCGCAATAAGAACGGGCTTTCATCAGCCATTTTAGATAGCACCCATCTTCTGGAATTCGCCAACGAAGAACGGCAACCAATCCGCGCGACCTGATACAAGCGCTACGCTACCAAAGCCAGTCGTATCAACAAAGCCATGCGTTTTCATCAGATCCGCCGTCATCGTGTCGGTGATACGTCCGCCAACTTTATTCTGCGCGATCCATTGGATGAACTGCACGAATGATTGGGTTGCTTCAGCGGGTGTTACTTGTGGTGGTGCAGGTGGCAGACCGGGTTGCGTGGCTGGCGGCGCGGGCGGTGCCGGTGGTAATCCAGGTGTTACGGTACGCGCTTCGGCCATCGTTTCAAGCTTGGCTTGTGGCGTTACATCCGTACGCTGTACCCAGATACCCAAATCATCTTTCACGGGCGGCGACACATGCATACTCGGATCGTGCGGCAAGCGCGTTGCATCGAGTTCAACCGTTACGGCCGCGCTGTTATTGACGTAGTTGCGGTATTCAACGCCGCGCCGCGCAAAGTACGCAGCATACCAGTCGGATTGCTCGGTCGTGAGATTCGTCATCTTCCCGGAAAGTAAGTCGTTTAACGTCGATTCGCTGAAGGGCATCGCGCCGCACACTTCGACCGCTTTGTTATGGGCGTAAGTGATGGCGTTACTCTTATCACCCTTTGGCGCGACATTGCCAGTCGACGCAGCAAGCGTTGCATGCGATACGGGTGCACCGATATTTCCGATGGCGCGAAGTTCCGATTCGACACGCTTTGTCTCTTCGACCGTTACGCCGCGCTTTTTGCGCCAGATACCAGTCTTGTCGCCTTTGCTAGCTGGCTTCGAGTGGATGCGCATATCCCATGGCAGGCCGGTCGAGTCGACATCAATACCGCCTGCTGGCGGTGAAGGAGGTAAATCGGCGGGCGGTGCGGTATTAACCGGCGTAACCGGCGCATCAGGCTCTGGCGGCAGTCCGGCCGGTGTGACGTTAGCGAATGCCGCTGCAACGCGTGCGACTTCGGATTCCAATACGTCCGACATGATCTGCACTTTCAAGCCAAAATGGTCCGCAACAGCATCGATAGCGGTACGGGCTTCGACGGTGTACGGAAACGAAAACATGAGGGAGGGTGTCATACATTTTCCTTTTGGTTGTTTGCTGCTACGGAACGTATGCTAAACTGTTATTAACGGTTTAGCAATAGGGAATTAACGATGAGTGTTTTACGCGGCTTCCAGCAAGAAATTAAAGATAGCGCCAATGCCGCATGGGATAACGGGGCCGAAGATGTCATGTTTCAGAGTGCAACGGGAAGCGGCAAGACCGTTGTTATGGGATCAATCGCCAAAGATCATATAGTTAGGCCGCGTAAGCCGCACCTAGCGGGCGGTTGCTCAATGGCGCACCGTAGCGAACTTGTCGGGCAAATGTCCATACAGTTAGCGCGCGAGGATATTCCGCACGACATCATTGCGCCACAAAAGACGATACGCGGCATTGTCGACGCGCACATGGATGAGCTAGGACGCACATTCTACAATGCCCGGTCCCCCTGGCGCGTGGCAAGCGTTGATACGATCGTGCGCCGTCATGACGTATTAAGCGATTGGCTGGCCAAAGTCGGCATGGTTCATATAGACGAAGCGCATCACGTGCTACGTGATAACAAGTGGGGGCGCGCTCGCGCGATGTTCCCCAATGCAATCGGACTGTTACCCACTGCTACACCGATCCGCGCTGACGGTAAGTCATTAGGGCGTGAAGGTGATGGTATTGCGGATGTGTTGGTCGAAGGTCCGCCGATGCGATGGTTGATTGATAACGCATATCTGACAGACTATAAAGTCTATGCGATACCTCCTAAAGATCTACATCTAGAGGGCGTCAAGATCGCGGCAGACGGTGACTACAACATGTCGCAGCTGCGCGACGCCGTTCACGCATCTAATAGCATCGTTGGTGATGTTGTACAAACCTACATCAAATATGCGATGGGGCGGCTAGGCGTTACGTTCGCTGTCGATATTGCACACGCTACTGAAATTACCGCCGCATTTAATTTAGCTGGCGTACCGGCCGCACTTGTCACGAGTGATACGGAAGATTCGGACCGTCGCGCGATCATCAAGCGTTTCCGCAACCGAGAATTATTGCAACTTGTGAACGTCGATCTATTTGGCGAAGGGTTCGATTTGCCTGCCATAGAATGCGTAAGTTTTGCAAGACCTACCGCCAGTTTTTCGCTGTACTCGCAACAGTGGGGCCGCGCGCTACGTCTGATGATCAGTAAGTTACTTGCCGGTGCCTGGGATACCTACACCGTCGAACAACGCAAATATTTTATAGAAAATAGCGGTAAGCCGTTTGCATACATCTTCGATCATGCTGGTAACTTTTATCGTCACGAAGGGCCGCCCGATAAGCCGCGCGTATGGAAGCTTGCGACCCGCCAGTCGAGGGGCAAGTCGGACGGCATACCGATGCGCGTATGTCTGAATGTCAAATGCGCCAAACCATACGAACGGTTCTTTACAGAGTGCCCCTACTGCGGAACTGCACCGCCGTTACCTTCGGATCGATCCGGCGCAAATACGGTTGATGGTGACATTACCCTAATCGATCCGTTATTGCTCGCTAAGTATCGCGGTGAAATTGCACGTATCGATGCTGAGCCGGTCGTACCGTACGGTGTGCCGCGCCTACCGTTCATCGCAAACCATCGCAACCGTCAACGGGCACAATATCACTTACGGGACGCCATGGCATGGTGGGCGGGATCGTACCCTGATGCAGGCAACCAAGTGAACTACAAGCGGTTTTATTTGACGTTCGGCATAGATGTGCTTGCTGCAAAGACCCTAAACGAATCGGACGGCACCGCATTGCGCGAGAAGATCATTGCGGACCTTAATGCCCGTGGTATTATCACAACCATTAATAACGAAATGGAAGTCAGTTATGACTAAAGCACGGGATACGCTGGTCAAGCACTTATTGACGTTACGCCGCCAGCTAAAATATAAGATCGCGCAAACCTTCAAAAATCCAGATCAATACAACGCGGGCATGCTCAAGCTTGCCGAACTGGATACGCAGATTAAAGCGCTTGATATCGTAATACCGCCCGATCCTGCGCCGTTATTACGTGAGGCCGAAGGGTACGGCCGCGCCAGTCCGCGCCAACGCCGCGCCGCTCGCCCATCCATGCAGGAACGTGTACGGCTGTCGGTGGTCAAATGAAACTACGTACCTGGGCGGCAAAGTGGCATATCCCGATGGAAGCATTACTAGACCTTGAACATCACCTGGGCACAGGTCCGCTATCGATGGACTACCAGACATCCGGCGAGCACCACAAGCCGGGTAGTGAAGCACGGCAACAGGATCTAGTAACGCTCGAAGCACCGCGTAAAGGTGTGCGTCTATTTCGCAACAATAGCGGCGCATTGAAAGATAAGGACGGACGTTTAGTCAGGTTCGGCCTGGGCAATACAAGTGCGGCCGTTAATGAAGTGCTCAAGTCGCCGGATCTGATCGGCTGGCGTCCGACGCTTATCCGTGATCATATGGTCGGATCGCTTGTGGCGCAGACGGTCTTGCGTGAAATGAAGCCGGAAGATTGGCAATTTAGCGGTACGGAGCATGAGCGCGCGCAATTGGCCTTTATGGAACTAGCTATTGCGGATGGGGCGGACGCTTGTTTCTGTACAGGACCGGGCACCCTATGATATGCTCCGACCAACTGTTATTAACTATAGGCGATTACGATCATGGCTGAACGAATGGACGCGACAACGCGTAAAAAACAACTATTGGAGGCGGCTTACATCATTGCCAAGACGCAGGGTATCAAAAAGCTCACTCGTGCCGCACTTGCACGCGCATGTGGCGTTACTGACGGCTTGATCAATCGCTACTTCGACGGGCGTGAGGGTATGCGGGCCGAAGTGATAGCAGCGGCGCATGTCGATGGGGATGCCAAGACGCTGGCGCAATGTGCAGCTATGTACGAACTGCCGACTATGTCGCCGGAACTGACAAAACGAGTGGAACGGCAGATAAAAGCATTGCAGTCTGCGCCGTAATATCTACCCCCGCTACGGCGGGTTTATTTTTGTCTATAGCTTGTCAAACCGTTATTAACGGTTTACTATTACTTCATTGACTAGGAGACAGACATGAAACGCATCATTCAGGCACTTGTTGATTGGTTTAACAGCGGTGAAATCGATACTTCAGGCATCTAACGAAACGGAGGTTATATCATGATTCCAGCTTGGCTAATTTGGGCACTCATTGCAGCACTTGGCGTTGGTGGCGGTGCGGCATGGGTTGAATCGGATGGGCACGGTATCCACGGACATAGCAGCGGATACGTCGCGTCGGGAAGTGGTTGCAATTCCAGCAACGCGAGCATGTAGCGTGCTTCGCATCGTTCTCAACTTTGCCGTCATTGCCATATTTTCAATGTTGTGGCTGGCGGCGTGCAATCAAGGCTATTAAAATGACCCCCTCAGAAAAAGCAAAACAGTACGCCGAAGATAACGGCTTCAACATCGTCAAGACCGGCAAGCATTACACCGTTACCGATGCCCGTAACGGCGATCAGTTCGAGCGCGCCGGGTATGAAGCGATCTATAACGAAATGGCGCGGTTGCGCGTAGGACGTGGGTTAAAGGTTTCAGACGTTGTGACGATCACACATGGGCCGCTTGTATCTGCTAAACCGCTCGATGGTGTGCCGGTTACGCTAGTATCGGAATATAGCGCTCAAGATGCAGCGTGTGAGGCCGAATTGCAATCGGTTACTGAAAAGATGGTGCCTGTTACGGCAACCGGCGAACATTTGGATAAGCTTGCGTTCGATTCGGCTAGCGTTAAATTAGTCGCTGATCTTGATTTATCAAATCCGATCCATGTTCCAGACTATTACAAGCCGCCCGCATTATACGTTCAACAGTTTGGTCGTGCCATACGTCCTCGGCAGGCATGGCGGGTTCGAACTGTTGAACATGGGCTTTATAGTTCGTGCGCATCGTATGCTGATGCGGTTAAGGATTTACGTCGACTGTTCCAACGCTACGGAAAGAATAAGCCCGCCGCGTGCATCGTCTGGGACTATTAGCCATGTACAAAACTTTTCTCTTTGCGCTTGCCCTGCTGATACTGCTGGCCGTTGTTACGATCGTCTGTACGCATATCAGCGGGTTTGGGGCGTGCGGCATTATCGTATGCGTGGTCGACGCGGTTATTGTCGGCTTCTTAGGTGCGGTTGTATTTATTAATAATCTGGTGATGCTGTGAAATTTTCCGTTACTATCAAAATGAAACTTCTCGATGGCGAGATGGTCAAGTCGTATCATCAAGCCGCTAGCAAGGAAGCAGCGCTTGAATACGTCAATAAGAAGCTTGACGATAAGACGCTCGGCATTGCCTCGGCTGTCATTCGGCCAATGCCGTAACATGACAGCCCCCATCTACACAACTGGCAACGGACGCGACCGACAGTACGCGCGGCGCGATGATGGGGTTCTATTTAATCGATTTAAACGGCAAGGTGAACCCGGTTGGTTCGCGTGGCATCGCGCCGTTGAACAACATCCAACGGGGTTATACCGTGACACAAGAGCGGGCGGAGCGAGACTCCCAGACGATGGGCGGACGAATACGAGCGGCACGTAAGGCGAAGGGTTACGGATCGTGGCAGACCGCTAAAAAGTGCAACATTGCGGCCAACACGTACGAATATTTGGAAGCGAACCGTACGGTTAATCCGCTCATGTCGACACTGAAAAATATATCGGTCGTGCTCGGCGTATCAATTGACTATTTGGTATTTGGGGATAAAAATGCTAACGACCATACCGCCTGAATTGTTGGACGACTACAAGGCGCTTAGTGCAGTTTTTGATACTGTGAAATTATCGCACGGCGCGGTTCAGGTATTTGATTGTGAAGGGCGTATTGGCACATATCGCGGCATACCATCCATTCACAGCATCGATGCATTACGTCTGGTACTTGCCGCACAACGAAATGAATTTAAAGCACATCCGCGCATGCTGGTAGCGCGCGGTCCGTGGGTCGTTCGAGTTATTACTAGTCCCGGCGAGTGTCGGACGCAGATCGGCTCAGGCCAATGGCATGCATTTAAAGGTAACGATCCTGCTCTAATTTATCGGCAGTCTATCGTTGATGCCTTTGCGAGATATTATGAATACATCACTAGCTGATAACACGCGGGCAATGTTAGCTGCTTGCGAAGCATCGCGCATCTTAGGCAACTCGGAAGCATGTCGGGACATCATGAAATACCTTCGCGACTTGCCGTACACGCCTGAGCGCTTCGAATTAATTTTATGGATATCCCAATATGCGCAGTTATAACTGCATGACCTGTCAGGAGCCAATGCAGGTATCGCTAATGTTCGACGCATTCATACGTCGCGAGGGTCCGCAAGATCAGCGATGCGGCAAGTGCGGATGTGTACATCATTTGACGTCGAACAGCATTAGCCTAAAGGAGCGCGGCGTTATTATGGCCCGTCTGTCTCAGGAATACGTCTACCCAGATCAGCCGCCTACCCGTGTCGGTGCGTACCGCGTGCGTTTCTCGAACGGCCAATGGGCTAAATCATATTGGTATTGGGATGGGCACGGCTTCGTGAACGGTCCGATCCGTCTTAGTCGAGGTTCCATCACGTCATGGCAAGGGTTGGCGGGCGATATGGAACACTTGCGGACGATGCCGTACGATCTACCCGCACCTATTCCGGCACATGGTGATGACCATGAGCACTGATGCAAAAATGATGTGTGCGGCATGCGATGCATTGCTGTTGTCCGAATATTACCGTCGACTGGGCTTTTGTGATGAATGCAACTATGAGGACCGTTCCGGCGATTTAGAAGATAGGCTAGACCGGGCACTGAGTGACGACGATGAAAGCTAAAGCGCCCGTATCTGATACATCGCTTCACATGCGCGAGGAAGAACGAAAACGCATCGTAGCGCAGAAACAGCTAACGCGCGTGACGTGTCCGTCATGTGAAGGTAACGGTTGGATTGTGATATCCCCATATGAGTCTAACCATTGCGAACGGTGCTTATGCCGAGGATTCTATTATGAGAGCTAAGGTAATTTACCAGTGTCAGTTATGTGGCATGCGGCAAGATCTGCGCGTGATTGAAGTGACGACGACACTTAACGAAGCGCTCATATCGATCGGTGATGCTAACCTGCCCCATGCGTGCAACGCGACACAATACGGGGTTGCCAAGGTTATCGGTTTAGAACGTGTCGAGTAACACCCGTTGTATCCTATGAAGCCCGGCACGTTGCGGGCTTTTGCTTTTTGTCCAACAGGCAATTAACGATGCATGACATAACTACACTAAGGGCGGCTTTAGCTGGCCCACTTGCCCCGCTCGCGCAATATCAACAATTTATGCTTTGGAGGTTAGAGGACGACGGCCGCAAAATGCCGTATGCATTGGATGGTTGGTCGAGCGGGAGTAGCACAAATGCTGCGCTATGGGGCAATGCTACTGACGCTCTTGATAGCGCTGAACGTCACGGTATGGGCGTTGCGTTTTGTTTTACCGATAATGATCCGTTGCGCTTTATCGATATTGACCATGCGTTTAATGATGGCGTATGGAGCGCTGATGCGTTAGCTATATGCGCGCGCTTCCCCGGCGCGGCCGTTGAACTGTCGCAGTCGGGTACGGGCTTGCACTTATTTATGACCGGACCATTGCCGGAACGTCACAGTAATAAGCGTGGTGGATTGGAGTTCTATCAAAAGGGCCGCTTCTGTGCGCTTACTGGCGCTCATGCGCGCGGTGATGCATCGTGGAACGGTGGCGAGTCGTTATGTTCGTTCGTTGCTGAACGGTTCCCGCCTGGGGCCGCTATTGAGAGTGATGGCGGCGGGTGGAATGTTGGACCTATTGCAGATTGGCAGGGGCCGGAAGATGATAACGAACTATTGGCTTTATTTATGGCAGAAGCCGCTAGCCGCTATGATCCGGCTGTGGCATTTGGCGATATGCCTGCTATTAGCAACCTTGACGTTTATACCGGCAATAGTGCTGTACTCAGTACGGTATTCGCGCCAGATAAGCCGGGCGAACCGTATGACCGATCGCGAGTAGATATGTCGCTCGCGATGCGGCTTGCGCGTTGGACGGGCAAGGATGCGCCTCGTATTGAACGGTTAATGCGTACGTCAGCGCTGTGCCGCGATAAATGGGATGAGCCGTGGAATAGCGCGCTCACTCGTGTGCAGCATGACATCGTAGAAGCGTGCGGCAAGACATCCCGTGTGGTACGTATCGATGTTGCGCCTGAATTAGCAATGCCGCTCGCGTCAGGACCGGCTAATGTAGCGGTCGTTAATGCGAGTAACGATGCGTATGAGCGGTATGCTGCTGAAGTGTCTGACGCGGGCAGTGTTATTGCGCTGAAAGAAGTCACGGCGGAAATATCCCAATGCGCATCGATCGATCAGACATTACGTCTGTCACTTGCGGCGGATATTAATAACCGTTCGAAGATACTACTCGGTAATGCGCAAGGTTGGAGCCTGACACATTGCAAAGCGCTCATTGCGTTACGCGTGGGTAAGAGTGCGCCTGATCGTCAGGCTATGCAGCGGGAGATTAATAAATCACTTAATTTAGCGGACGATGTGAACGTTATTGCACCGTCTATGTCAATTCCTGAAATGGTGGATGAATATGTTTACATATCGCGTGGGAAGATCACCGCGTCTCTTTACAACCGTCATAACGTTTACAAACTCGATGAGTTCCGTGAACGTATGGCGGGTAGCGTTACGGCCGCATCGGATGGGTCTGGGCGCACTGCTAACAACGTGGACCTGTGGATGCGATCCGACATCCGTAAGACCGTGGACACACGGACGTTTCGCGCGGGCTCGCCTATATTCACGTCGGACCCTGACGGCGCATCAGCCCTCAATCTTTGGCGACCGATTATTCGTGGCCCATACATAAGCGTTGATATCGCTCCATTTTTAGAGCAGATTAATTACCTGTTCGGTGCGGATGCTGAGACGTTCCTAGATTGGCTCGCGCACATTGAACAGAAGCCCGGTGAGTTGCCGCACTTTGGATGGTTGCATATCGCTAACGGGTTCGGTACGGGCCGCAATTGGCTGTCGTCGGTGCTGTCACGTCTGTGGCGTGGCTATGTTGCGCCGTCGTTGGACTTAGGTGCGCTCATCAATAGCAACTATAACGGTGTGATTGCCGGGCGCGTAATTGCGATCGTTGATGAAATACGTGAGGGCGCTAAAGATGATGCGTATTTAGTGGAGGGCAAGATACGTAATATGTTGACCGCTGAGTCACGCATGATCAACCCTAAGTTTGGCGGGCAGTACGAGGAGTACAACGCATGCCGGTGGTTACTCTTTTCTAACCATAAGAATGCGATCCCCATTAATGAGGATGACCGGCGTTGGTGGGTGTGTCATCTTGCGTTGCCGCCACGTGATGAGAGCGTCTATGTGATGCTGTACGGCTTGCTTGGCAATGCGGCGTTCATCGATAGCATCGGTCTGTTCCTGCGCGCCCGCGATATCTCCCACTTCAACCCCGGCATGCGTCCGCCAGCGAGTGAGGCGAAGCGTGCAGCGGTTAATGCGACTAAGTCGGAATACCGACACATGGCGGACATGATCGTTAAATATTGGCCTAGCGACTTTATATCGTGGGCGGACGTTAAGGAAATAATGCAAGAAGGTGACAGCCACGCCAAAATAAATATGGGCGCAATACGGCACGCTATGGAAGATGTCGGAATGGAGCGTAAAGCATCGCCAGTACGGATGATGGACAATACGACCGTTAAGGTATGGATCGTACGGGACGTAAAGCGCTGGAATACTGGTGATCGTAATTTGCCGGTTACGTTGGAGGTTGAAAAGATTAACCGGCAATTTGGCTTGAATGCCTATCGCTACTTGTTAGAATTGAGCACTTCTGCTACTAGCTACCCAGTCGCTACCACTTCTCTATGAGTTCCAGAAATATGAACTGTACATATATACAGTAGATGTTGTATATGTATTTTAGAAAACACCTAGGAAAGTGGTATCGGCGCAGTAGCAGGTAGCAAAGGGCTAAATTAGGAATAAATGATCGTGCGTAAATTAACGGGCAGACAATTAGCGTTCGTGCTGCATTGGGCGCAAACGGGCAATAAGAGCGAAGCGTATCGGCAAGCGTATAACTGTTTGCATTGGAAAGACGCAACGATATGGAGCAAGGCGAGCGAGTTGAGCCGTAATAGCCTTGTTCTGGAAAGGTACGAGCAATTACAGGACGAAGTGAGTAAAGCCGTAGTGATCGATCGTGCCGCAGTGATTGATCACATCACTTCCCTTGCCTTGGCAAATGCTCATGATTTGTCCGCTATTGAAGTTCGGAACTGTCGACACTGTTCGGGCATCGGGCATCGTTATCATTGGGCATCGCCAACAGAGTTCGCATTTCGATGCGCCGAGGTGATGGACCGCAATGCGAAGTTGTACAGTGATTGGGAGTTAGGTGGAAGTCAGGGCAATGCGCCAGTACCGCAGGACTTGCCGACCGATGAGGGCGGCTATGGGTACATCGTTAATAACAGTCCGAACCCTGAGTGTCCTAAGTGCTTAGGTGAGGGTCATGTTGTACCGACGATTAAAGACACACGATTCATCAAGGGTGCGGCGAAGAAACTGTATGCCGGTTTCAAGCAGACCCAATACGGCATTGAATTGAAAACACGTGATCAAGATAAGATGGTCGAACTGTTAGGGCGCATTCACGGCATTTATAAAGACCCTATCTTACCGGCCGGATCATTACCCGCTGCGCCACCTGGGCAAGTTGTCGTCATCAGCGATGATCCATTGTTGGCCAGCCGTACCTATCAGGAACTTATGCGAGGCGAGTCATGAAATATGAGATCGGGAAAAAGGTCGTTGTCGTTGTTACATTCAATCGTCAACTGTTAGGAGCAATAGGCACACTGTTAAATTTTGACACTCGCATCCACATGGCAAGCGGTCATACTGAAAAGGTTTGGTATGTCGAAATGAATGACCTTGAAACTGTCTGCGTATCGCAATGGCAGTTGCGCCACATTACGGCGCGTGATAAATGTTTTAGTGTCAATGGCCGCAACTATGTCGCTATTGCGCCGTGAGATACTATGTACCGCGTGGGGGCCTTTATGTGGGCGTTCTTTAATCGGAACGCCCCTCTTTTTATGGGGATGAGAATATGAGTTATACCGACATCGGTACGGGCAGCAGTGGTGGTAATCCTACCTTAGCTCCGTCTGCGGCAGATCAGCTAATTGCCATTCAGGCCGCAATCGTGACATTGACCGCCGGTATCGCTCAGGTGGATACGTTGCAGGCGGCTATTAACGTGGTACAAACGGCTGTTACCGCGTTAGAAAGTGACGTGGCTGGAATTCCGGCTATTCAAACAGCGTTAAATGCGGTGCAAACAGCGGTAAATAGTCTTACTACTGAAATTGCACCATTGCCCGCGCTTGAGACAACGGTTGCAGCATTACAAACTGCTCTTAGCGCACTCGTTACGGAGATCGCACCATTGCCAGCACTTGAAACCGCCTTCGCCGTTTTAAACGCGTTGCCACTGTATATATTTACCAGTGGCGTACCGGCCGCAGGTCTAGGCGTTAATGGTCAATACGCATTGGATATAAGTGCCGGATTGCGGTACGGTCCAAAGGCGGCTGGCGTATGGCCTAGCACGACCGCTGCAATTACCGCGACTATCGATCCCGCGACATCGACTGCATTGAGCGCTTTTACCGGCACTGAAGTTGCGCTATATAACCCTACCGGTGTCGTCGGTGCAACTTCAGTAAAAGGTAGCTCATCGCAACTTGCACAATTTACCGGTATGGGAGCAAAAGCTTTCCAAACGCCAGGACTACCAACAGGATCGGTAGTCCGCGACCTGAATTCGAAGGGCGGTGATCTGCTATCGGTGTACGACTGGCTTGGTGATGCAGTCGTAAATTCGCCTGGGAACGACTATTTCACCAAGCTTAATCAGTTCTTTGCCTACTGCCAAGCGAATTACCGAACCGCTTATTTCCCTGCTCGCTCAGTGTCGATCCGCACTGAAACGCCGAACCTAACGCCGTGCCAATTCATTTTTTGCGAGCATAGCTTACGGGCGCATGTTGCTTTCTACGCAAAGAATTGCAACACGCTTGGGATTCCTGTAACCACAGTGAGTGGTTCTACCGTCTGGGATACGACGAGAGATTGTGAATCGGTTATCAACTGGTCAACAATTCAAAACTGTGAAGTTGAAAATATGTATTTGCAGGTATTCTCAGCGAATAGCGGAGCATCTCAGACCGACTGGAGCAAGGAAAATCTTATCGCTAACGGCTTGATGGTGTTGGCTGGTGCTGGCCGTGATGTAACAAATGGCGGCGCAGTGATTGATCTTGATTTGTCCAATCCGACGATCACGCCAGATTATTACAAGACGTTTGCGCCTGGTCATTGCTGCTATAAAACACAAAACCATGCCACTGTGCGATTTTCTAATTGCTTCGGCGATGGGGGTAAGTTCGCAGGCGTTTGGGACTCGATGGACGGACACATCTACACCGTTCGGAACCAGATGAAAGCAGGACTCGCGCAAATTTATTATAAAAAGAACTCGGAAGACTATCTGAGTACGCAAGGTGGCGGCGGCGGGGCGGGAAATGGAGCTTTCGCAAACTATTTCATAGGTACCGAGCTATGGGCGAATCACAATGGTGGGGTGGCAGTAGCACATGTTCGCGACCACACGGGATTCGGAGCGTATGAATACTTTCAGGTAGACAACAACTACCTGAACCCAAGCATTACCCCATCCGGTACTGTTAGCAACGCAGCAGATCCGATGTCTGGTGGCGTCTATTCGTATGCCGCTAGCGTAGGTGGCATTACGATTGATAGGAATAGCTCTACAACTGAACAGATAGGAGAGGCGCGCTGGCGGCTTTCCTATAATTCTTTATCAACGGTTAATCTGGGTAAAGATCCTTCCGTCGTTTCTGCAACGTCAACAGCCTATTACTTGCCAGACAACATGTTCCCGAGTGGGGCAATCAAGCGGAAATATCAATTCTATCTAGGTGATCTGGCTATGTGGCAGGATATGTCGCCAGATAATTTTCAAGTTATGCCAGTTAGTAGTGGAACGGCAAAAGTCGCTAGTATTCGAACCCTTTTTGGTTCGATGCGCGCATCGAATTCTGATATTTCACGTATGCAAGGTAACCTCGGTTTGGTCGATGTCGGTGTTTATGCTACCAATGCGCCTTCGCCTGGGTTTGCATATTCCCCTACTGATCCGCGCGACACGTCTGCTAAAAAGTGGGATCTAGCGAATCGACAGGCCATTTGCTCTGTCGGAAATCTTTTCAATCTAGCCGCCGCTACGGCTAGCGTGGGCACATTGACGCTTACGACATTGGCGGCTGAAGGGCTCGATGCAACTTGGACAGATGATCTTTTTATCAAGATTTGCGGAACAAATCCCGTTGTATATAAGATAACGCCGACAGCTGCAGACGGTAAGGCTGAGTTAGCGATACCTTTGGCGGCCGCATACCTGAATGTCGCACGGCCCCTAGAGCAACTGCATCGCTATATGTTTATGGGGTTTAAGCGAGCCGCTGCAAGCTCGTCCACCGTGTCCGCATCGTTACACGGGTACGCTTCGCCGCAGACATTCCCGAGTACTGATACGTTCGTATCAAACCGTTTTCAAGCTTTCTTGAACGTAGGCGTTAAAGACACTCGGACTCAGTACACGAGCTACAACAACGCGAGCAACTGCGATGTACTTTATATCGTGTGCCCGATGATGAGCATGGATCGTCTAGAGCCGTTTAACCCGAGCGCAGGGCCATGGGTTGATAAAACACAATTCCCAACGGCCGCGCCTAGTGTTGCTGGGTCACTTTGGAATAACAACGGCGTTCTCACGATCGTCTAAGGAAAATCATGGACATTTCAGCAATTGGACAGGCTAAAGCGCTCGCCGCATTGTATGACGCGGCGGTATCCAAACTCTTTGCAGGGCAGAATTCGAGAGTACCCGTACTGATAGACGAAATCGAAGCCCAAAAAATCCTTGATCTGCACAAGGCAACTCCGGTTTGCTCTGTCGTTCTCGCCAACATAGCCTATACGGTTGATTGTGAGGAACAGGAAAATATCGATGGCGTTTTGCAGTGGGTTCCAAAACAAGTGATACAGCACTTACATTCCAGTGTTTTTATCGGGGTCGACTTTACAATCGATGATATCGACCTGACCAATTACAATCGCATGTACGGCGAAGGTTATGGTGAATCCATTCTTAAAGGAGTTGAAAATGTTTAAAAATCTGAATCCGGCACCGGCTGTCAACGCTGTTCCACTGAGTCGCACGCCCGATCAATCCGCTATGGTCGTGCAACTGTCGGCGGAACTTGACGCCGTGAAGGCGGAACTTGAAAGTGAGAAAGAAGCACACGCGGCAGCACGCGCTGCACTCGACGCCGCAAAGTAGTGCTATAGTGTGAACTGTTAATAACTATTTGAGAAAGGACCAACCATGACGCCAGAAGAACAAGCAGCAGCGGATGCCGCCGCAGGTACAGCCGATAAGACGACTGAAGATACCGCAACGACCGACGCTACCTACCCGGCCGGTAACGCGGTACTCGTGCCAGCCGATCATGTTGACCTTGTGGAGCGCATCGTTGCAGCGCTCGCATCGGGTGAACGATGGGTTGTCGATAATTTCCATGCGGCCGTATCCGCCGTCGAATCCAAACTCTGAGGGGAGGTGATCCGGTAGTACCCAAACGCCCTGCCTTGTGTAGGGCGTTTCTTTTTGTACTTGACGAACCGTTAATAATACTTTAGGATCGCACCGTGAATAGCTAAAGGAACAATGATGAAATTATCCGCATATCAAGATGGTTCACGTACGCCACGGCCCTGGATTTTAATTGATGGGGATCGTATTCCGTTACAACACCATACGGGGCATGCTCTACGCTTTTCCTCGAAAGAACTAGCCGAACGATGGGCGCTAGTTTCAGGCCATGAAATTGCAACGGCACATGCTGATATTGTTATTGTTCACGATTCGGGCGGCATGTTTTGTATCGCGTACATCGGTGTCAAGCGTCCAGAACGTTTTGCACTTGTCAGTCATGCCCACGAGTACATTGCGGCGCACTACATGCCAATCGTTACGTCGTATAAGGACTTTACGACTATACCGCTTTCATCGCCGCGCGAATATGCGTGGAGCGATGGCTTTGGAAGTTCGTGGGGATATATGCCCGCTACGCAATATCTCTTACCGCCGTTCAATATTGCTCAAAATGATGCGTATTTTTACGTCATCGATCGTGTCGGGCGAACGGTTATGGATCAGCTACAGCCAAACGAGCCATTTCAATTTGCGTCACGGGCAAGCGCTGAAGCATGGATATCGCACGACAAGGCGAATCGGTCGGTGACTCGTACGCGTCCCTGGGGCATTAGTCCCGCCGAATGGTCGGTATTTAACAGTATCAACTGCCGTTGCATCGCAACCCCTCCCCTACCGGAACCAAAAATGAAACCATTCAATCTCGAAGCATTTAAAGCAGGCAAAGCGGCCGTTACGCGCGGCGGTCAGACGGTCCGATTCGTTGCGTACGATGAGCGATTTAAATTGCCCCTGCTTGTACAGTTGGCAGGCAATGACCGCGTGTCGCATTACACTGCTAATGGGCAAGCCGGTGCGGTGCCGCACAATGCGGACCTAGTGATGAAAACGGTCAAGGTTAGAGCGAAGGTGTATTTGTATTCCGACGGGCATGCTGTATGGCGGCGCGAGCACGAAACGATCATGCCATCGTATCCATCGCCGTTCACCATGCCGGGCGCAGTACCCGTTATGCTTCTCAGCGAGTCTTGGACGGAGATCGAAGAATGAAACCGTTCAACCTTGAGCGCGCTATTGCTGGCGATCCGATCGTGACGCGTGACGGCCGACCTGCTCAGATCCTTGCGCACGATCTGAGCAGGCGTAGCCTGCATCCCTACTTTGCCGACAAGATGATTGTCGCGGTTGGTAGTGGCGATACGGCGGACCCATTTTTAATGTACGATCTGCGCGGATTTATGCCAACCACGGGTAAGCCTGAATCGTCGTTCGACCTATTTATGACCGAACCTGCTCCCACGGTTAAATACGTCAACATCAGTTCGAGTGATGCACTAGGATCGATACCGGGCAAATTGGCCATGGTGTTCGATACCGAAGCGCTTGCGAAAGAGCATGCCGACATACCGATACCGGGCGTCACGGTGGAGCACCTTGCGGTGCCTATTACACTCCCATGACAAAGCGCGCGCGTATACGGTTTAGGTTCGGTTGTTGGTGGTGTACGCACGAATACCTACGAGACATAGGGCGCGGCACAACTCCTAAAGAAGCGTATGAGAGCATGCTAAGTCGCAACTCTAAGTAGCGTCCGTTACAATGGCCCAGACTAGACACCTGGGCCTTTTGCTATGCCGTATGACAGACCGCACGACTTTAAAAATCCAGACTATCCCGCTATATTCCGGTGGAGGCTCGAACGTATCCGCCGCGTACGTGAAAAACCTGAAATTATCCCGCTGCTAAAAGCACATTACAAAGCGAACCCTATCGATTTTATCGAAGATTACGGTGTTACGTTCGATCCTAGAAATGTCGGTACGCCACAACCCGCACTGATACCGTTAATACTATTTCCCCGTCAGCGCGAGTTTTTACAATGGGTGCTTGACCGGTGGAAAGCGAAAGAATTTGGCCTATCGGACAAGTCGCGCGACATGGGCCTAACGTGGATGCTCGTGTCGTTGTTCGGTACGCTCGCATTGCACCATGAGGGCTTTACGGCCGGGTTCGGATCGCGTAAGGAGATACTTGTCGATCGTACGGGCGATCCTGATTGCATATTTTATAAGTTGCGACAGTTCCTCATCCACGTGCCAAAGGAGTTCCGAGGCGGATGGATCGCAGAGAATCGTAAGTGCGACGTGTCGATGATTATCACGATCCCCGAGACTGGCGCAATCATCCGAGGTGAGGCGGGCGACAATATTGGACGTGGTGGGCGGACATCAATGTATGGCGTTGATGAATCCGCATTCCTTGAGCGCGCACAATTGGTCGACGCTGCCCTATCGCAAAATACGTCATGCCGTATCGATATCTCATCGGTGAACGGTACGGACAACCCATTCGCGGTGAAGCGGCATAGCTGGCCAGCCGAACGTATCTTTACATTCCGTTGGCAGGACGATCCGCGTAAAGATGACAAGTGGTATCAGGCACAGTTGGCCAACACTAACCCGTTGATCGTAGCGCAAGAGATCGACCTAGACTATAGCGCGTCTAAGGCGGGCATCTTGATCCCCGGTGCATGGGTGACTAGCGCATTCGGTGCGGCGCGGAAGCTAGGCATCATTCCGAGCGGTAACAAGCGATCTGCATTAGACGTTGCTGACGAAGGGATCGACTTAAACGCCTGGGGATATGCGCACGGCATTGAACTTGCGCATATCGAAGCGTGGAGCGGTCAAGGTTCACATATTTTTAATACGACCGAAAAAGCCTTTACGTTATGCGATATGCACGGTGTACCGCGTTGCCGGTTCGACTCGGACGGACTAGGTGCGGGGGTACGGGGCGATGCGGCGCAAATTAACGCCCGTGAGAATCGTCAAGGATCGCGCCGTGAGTTCGTACCGTTTCGCGGATCTGGCGCAGTGGTCGATCCGGAACAGTTAATTTTTAAGGGTGACGATAAAGGCGTCGGTGCGCGCAAGAATGAGGACTTCTTTAAAAACGCTAAGGCGCAGGCATGGTGGGCATTGCGTACGCGGTTCGAAAAGACGCACCGTGCGTTACATGACGGCTTAGTCATATCGCCCGATGAATTGATCAGTATTAGCGAAAGCATCCCGGCCGAAACGCGGATGAAATTGATGTCGGAGCTATCGCAACCAACGTACAGCATCGAGACGACTGGCAAAGTGATAGTTGACAAGTCGCCCGATGGCGTGCGTTCCCCTAACCTAGGCGACGCTGTAATGATCTTATTTTCGCCTGAGGAACGTAAGAAACAATCGCTGTTCGGTTGACAAACCGTTATTAACGGTTCAGTATTGCCGTAACTTAACAGGGGTAACGACCATGGACCATAAGCGACTTAGCACGGGTGATATTTTAGATTTTGGCATTCTGGAACGTACGCCACCAAAAAGCATGTGCCCCGTCGATGCGGTACTTGCCGAAGTTGATGAGTCACAATTTGATGACGACTCATTGCGCGCCGGACTTATCGCGGGCGGCTTGGAAGCATCGATGTATTACGGTGTGTGGAAAATTTGGAAAGACGGCGATGGGTTCTCAGGCGAATTGATGCAATACCGTGTCGTTACGGAAACGCTAGCTAAAGTGTCATTGGCGGATGCCGTCGAGCATGCGTACGAATGGGCAACGAACTGTTACGGCTAAGTCGTATGTACGCCGATGACGGAATGATTGTAGCGACATACAAAGTTTACGTACGCGACGTATCGCCATTCCCGAAAGATGGGTACGTATGGTCTGATAGATACAAGTGGTACGAGGAAACCGACGAAACATTTAGACAAAGGATTAAAGATTATGAGCGACTTGGTAAAACGGATTGATGAGGCATTGGCTATTGCGCACGAAGAAGGCGAATGTGATCATCGCATCAGCGTACTAACCGACGCCCGTGCTACAGCACGTCGTTACGAAGCATTGCGTAATATAGCGTTTATGACGTATCGGGAAGCGCAGGCGGTGGAAGCAAAATTGAATAATACATTTGCCGATCAGCCGCAAACTACAGCCGCTTTTGACGCGTGGGCCGATCGCATTATTGAGGTGATGAACGATACGTATGTGCCGCATGCTGATGCAACGGAAGAAGCACTTCGCATATTTACCCGGCGCTTCAGCATGCTCATGTCCGAGGCGGACGAATTGGGCCTAGTCGTCACATCCGAAACATCACCCATCCCCGGTAAATTGGCAATGGGTAGCTATACGGTCAATTGGTGCATCCGTCCGCGTATGGTGAAGGTATGAACGACCTTCGCGATGAGTTTGAACGTCAATACGCATTCGCGGTACGGTGCGATGCGGAACTGCTGACAGTATGTCGTTCATCTATTGCCGATGGTTACGACCATAGCGGATACGACAACGTTTATTACGGTTGGAAACTAGCTCGCAAAAATACCCACGCGATTCATCAGCGCATCGGTGATGTCGAAGTGACATTTAGCGGCCCATCCGTCGAAGCCGTTGCCGCATTGCTCAAGGTGAGCAAAGATGCCAATAAGTAACTATAACAACGGTTGGCGTTCCTAGAGGAACAGAAAGCCGCGCAGCAGAGCGTGTGGTAGTAGCGATCCTTTAGTAATCTTTAAACAAGAGGTGTAATTATGAATATTGCGACTATTCTTATTTTGCTTTTTCAGTCAACAGGGGGCTATGGAATTCAGACCGTTGCTCTTTCTCAGCAAGAGTACAAAAATCAAGCGGCATGCGAGAACGCAGCAATTGAAGCTCGAAAACTCAATTCGAACATCAAGGCTGTTTGCGTTACAGCTTTTAAATAATCATCACTGATACTCCGCAGAGCAAGGATACATGATGAAATGGGTATTCGAAACAGTGACAAAGCGTGGTATAGACATGAAATCTGGGGATCTTGTTGTTCCTGGGCATTTCAGGCTTTTGCCGCATAGCAGAAACCATATAGTCACGGATGGCTACGATGAAACGATATGGTTTCAGACGGATAGCTTGCGCGGATCGGTTGGATTCGAACCGTTTGGCTTATATCTGGTTGTAGACGAAAAATCGGAAAATATTGATTCACCAATACACGTTGTGGATTACTTCAAGTTTTATGCCCCGTCAGAGTAGCCAAAATGACCCTTCACGAAGTTTCCACTCTGATCAAGGTGAGTAAAGATGCCAATAAGTGACTATGCGCACGCCTATAACAACGGTTGGCGCGATGGGCGTAAGGCGCTCCTAGAGGAACAGAAAGCGGCGCGTGCGACTAGCGTAAAGTCGGAACCGCAATGCAATCATGATTGGCGCGCATCGCTAAGAGTACCGGGTAGTAACGTATGCCGAAAATGCCTAATGGTGCTCGGATCATGACCCTTCACGAAGTTTCCACCTTGATCAAGCTGTGCAAAATTGAGCGTAGCAAAACAGTTGTTGTCGGGTTCCAAACGATCCTTCACGTACCGGCTGAGAAGTACATGCTCGTGTGTAGCGTATTTGCTGACATAAAGAAACGTCGCGGCGCGGTAACGTTCGAGGACAACGTTTGTACCGTCCTTAACAGCCGGGACGTAAGCGAGCGTGAGCACGTCATGATCAAAATTGATGGCATGGGTACTATAACGATGGGGAGTGTGACGGTATGAAATTTCCAGACGTTAAATTTGTGCAGACCGATGCGACACGGGAAGCGTTGACGGAGGCGCGCGTCATGATTGATAACGGCACTTGCGTGTACGTCTGCAATGCCCTGCCAAACGGTGTTACTGCTAAGACGCTTGAAATATACGAAGCGTCGTGTCTGATTGAAAATGCCATCAGTGATGCGCTAGGGAATCACGCATTGCGCCATTGGGCATTCCGTCATAACGACTACATGCCGATACCAAACATGCGCACGTACCGTATCGCATGGATTGATCATATGTTGCAAAACCGTTAATAACGGTTTATAGTTACGACATGGACAACGTAACGGAGCAGCGGATATGCGAAGAATAAAAGAAGGTTTCATTCGTTTTCGACCAGACGGTGCTATTGACGCCGAACTATGGGCGGAAACTGACGAGCTAACCGTTGGCGAACATAGGACAACAGCACTCGGGGATCTGTCTAATGTTGCTTTGCTAGATGCGGCAATAGAGCATTTAACACGTATTAGGGACATCAAGTCTGCTAATGCTGATTTAGAGACTATTAATGCTCTTGCGAAGATGCGTAAATGAACGCCGATCGACGCAAGCGAATCGCCCAGATCATTACGGTACTTGAGGATCTGGGCGTAGCGGTCGAAGCGCTGCGCGAGGAAGAACAAACGGCGTTCGATAATTCCCTCATGCAAATCGGTACTGATCAATCCGCAATTGAACTAGGTTACGTCTCGCACGATATCGACCTAATTGCAAATACACTAAGGAGCGCATCAAGATGAAACTAATAACCACGCTTAACAAGATTCGCGAGCATTCACCCTGCGCGTCCGGTTGGAACACATTGCTGCGCTCGTTAAACAAAACGGGTGGCGACGATGAGCCGTTAAATTTGCTGACGGTACTGGAAAGCAATGGCCTTGATGACACGTTATGGTGCTTGCGAGCGGTCGAAGGCGCTGACCGTGAAATACGCTTATATGCCGTATGGTGCGCTCGGCAAGTATTGCACTTAACGACCGATAAGCGCGTTGCTGATTGTTTGGATGTTACCGAACGATTCGCAAACGGTGAGGCAACTCGCGAAGAATTGGATGCCGCCGCCTATGCCGCCCGCGCCGCCGCCGCCTATGCCGCCTATGCCGCCGCCTATGCCGCCGATGCCGCCGCCTATGCCGCCCG
>Ga0233335_1000043_pt1 | contig 47210 bp, 34 predicted proteins | sample GEONDECOMP222_FD_180695 | JGI IMG/M metagenome (GOLD analysis project Ga0233335, IMG submission 180695) | Leaf litter microbial communities from Shasta-Trinity National Forest, California, United States - GEON-DECOMP-222 | ecosystem: Environmental > Terrestrial > Plant litter > Unclassified... | reverse complement strand
AGGAGGTGCCAATTTATTTTTCACAACTTTTACTTTAGTTTCTTTACCATTTTCGGTACTACGCAGCCCTCTAATATCTAAACGTAGAGAAGCGTAAAATTTTAATGCATTACCACCTGTCGTTGTTTCGGGATTACCAAACATGACACCGATTTTCATACGAATTTGGTTAATAAAGATTAAGGTGGTGTTAGAACGTTTAACATTGGGAGTTAATTTACGTAATGCTTGGGACATTAATCGAGCCTGCAAACCAACATGCACATCACCCATATCACCTTCAATTTCAGCCTTCGGCGTAAGGGCTGCTACGGAGTCGATCACAATCATATCTACCGCACCCGAACGTACGCAGATATCAACAATTTCCAAAGCTTGTTCCCCAGTGTCGGGTTGAGAAACACGTATATCATTAATTTTAACACCCAATTTTTTTGCATAATTAAGATCCAATGCATGTTCAGCATCAACAAAGAGTGCAACACCCCCTGCTTTTTGACATTCAGCAATAGCATGTAAAGCAAGTGTAGTTTTTCCTGAAGATTCAGGTCCGTAAATTTCAACAATACGGCCTCGGGGCAAGCCGCCGATACCTAAAGCAATATCAAGCGTTAGGGAACCTGTTGAAATGACAGGAATTGCAATACGATTATCGTCGCCTAACCGCATAATAGAGCCTTTACCAAACTGACGCTCGATTTGCGTCAGGGCCATTTTCAATGCTTGCTCTTTTTCAGGATTGATATTAAATGATTTCTTGAGAGTAGACATATTTAAGCCTCGAGTGGACAACGTTTGTGTTCAATGTGATACACAAATTCTTCTTTAAAATATTGAATGAAACTTCTTACAGGTGTCGCTGCAGCATCTCCTAACGCACATACAGTATGGCCAAAAATATTGCCTGCAATACGATTGAGTAAATCAATATCAGAGAGCTTTCCAGCACCTTGGTCAATTCTTTGAATCAGGCGCCATAACCAATCAGTTCCTTCTCGACAAGGTGTGCACTTTCCACAAGATTCTACTTTGTAGAAATGCGCAATACGACGTAAGATTTTGACCATACAAATACTATCATCCATCACGATAATCGCCCCTGATCCCAGCATAGAACCCGCTTGTGAGATGCTATCGTAATCTAAATTGACGTTCATCATAATCTCACCTGGCAGTATAGGGACAGAAGTTCCACCTGGAATAACTGCTTTTAATGTTCGACCTTCATGTATACCCCCTGCCATATCTAGCAATTCTCGAAAAGGCGTTCCCAGAGGAATTTCATAGTTACCTGGCCTATTGACTTGACCCGTAATGCTGAAAATTTTATACCCACCATTTTTAGGTAAACCCTGTTCTAAGAACCACTGACCACCTTTTTCTAAGATGACTGGAATGGAGGCTAAACTTTCAGTATTATTAATCACAGTGGGCTTACCATAAAGCCCTACACTAGCCGGAAAAGGTGGCTTAATTCTGGGGATGCCTCTTTTTCCTTCTAAAGATTCCAATAAAGCGGTTTCTTCACCACAAATATAGGCACCTGCTCCAATATGGTTATAAATATTGATATCAACATTAGAGGCTAATATATTCTGTCCTATTAAACCGGCTTGGTAAGCTTCTTGTAATGCTTTTTCACAACGCTCAAAGCCTTCTTGATATTCCCCTCGGATATAGTTATAGCCTACAGTAGCACCAATCGTATAAGCGGCAATAAGCATACCTTCTATCAACTGATGAGGATTATAACGCAAAATATCTCGATCTTTACAAGTACCCGGCTCTCCTTCATCAGAATTACAAATAATGTATTTTTGTCCGATATCATCTCGAGAAATAAAACTCCATTTTAAACCCGTGGGGAATCCAGCGCCACCTCGTCCCCGTAAAGCAGATAATTTAATGGATTCTATAATTTCAGAGGGAGGTGTTTTTTCTTGTAAAATCTTTTTCCAAACATGGTATCCGCCTATTTTATAATAGGTTTGCAAGGACCAGGGCTCTTGGTAGGCAAGTGTTCGAAAGCAGATACTATTGATCTCGCCGTGCATGCTAGTCATTAAATTATGATTGATTAAGAAGTAAGTACTATCTACTATTGTGATTCATCGAAAATAGCAGGTATGAAATGATTCCAGGGACATGCATAAATACCTTCAGCTAACTTTAATTTATAAGGGACTCGACACACAAGTATCGCCTTTTTTGTAATGGTATATTTGTTCTTGAAAAGTGACAAATATTTAATATCTTTGGATCTAGGTTTATCTGTTCACTTTACTTCAATGAGTATATAAGAATGATTATATTATACCACCCAATCGACTTCCGGTCCATGAGAATCTCTCCAAAAATACAACTTGCCTGCAAATTGTGTATTGCGTATATGCCGTAATCACTCTAGTCTAACCCACTGTACGAACAGATGACCCTAATCTAATTGGGGGGGTAGCTAGATTCTCCTGCACTTAAACGCCGTACGCTTAAATCAACAACTAAATACTTTAGCGTTTGAGTAAGCCGATGTCTTGCTTTGTTAATAGTCAGAGGTTTTTGTATACATTTGATGATAGCTGGTAATCGTCGTGTGTGCGGCACCTAATTCTTAAGAGAGTTTTTTAAAATTTAATCTTTGGCACGATTCAGCAGCAGCCAAATGTAAAAATTTAGAAACATGCCTAATGTTTCTCACTAAGGCTTCTGATCTAATTTCTTCCCCTAGAGAAGTAAGTATAGGCATAGATAGGAGCCCCAAATTTAATTCTAATTGCGTGAGAGGATGTAAATGCAGCACGATTAAGGGGCCTGATAACCCATTAACTGAAATTTGTTCTCTGAGTTTTCTGGCAAAAGAAACGGTGAGCAAAATTGTGCAATTGTCTGATCAATTAAATCTTGAAAATACTTTTTCCTCTTGCTCATGTGCTTTGAATTGGCGTATTGATGTGTTAGGAATTTTGAAAATGGAATGTTATACAACTAAAATAGACATAATTAGAGTATAGCTGATTGGGAAGGACTGCTTTATCAGGATAATTATCAATCATTCCACGACTGTATCATAAATTAAAATTGATTGTGAAAAGGTTTCTAAACAGAATTTGAGGATTTGATCAATAGAAGAGATAGACAAAAACCTTGATCGTGTATTGGCAGCACAATCAAGATTGTGTTATTTGTAGTCGTAATTATCAACCTAAAGCTAACTTACTCCTTGTAAAAAAAGATTTTTTCGGTGCCATATAGTCTCTGATTTTTTCGATCGCTGCTATTTCTTCTTGATATCCGTGATTCTTTGCGTATCGTTCACGCGCTTCCAAAAATGACTTTAAACTAACCCCGTGGTTATTTTTGGCTTCTGGATCAGCCTTATAATCTAGTAGAAGCTTAAATACCTTGATTGCGGCTTTATCTATATCAACATCTTGTAAGGCAAGCATAGCCGAATGTAATGGCGTATTTCCATCTATATCTCTAGTCTTTACTTGAGAATAACCTGCTCCAGCATCGTCTCGAACCTCTTCTTTGAGTAAACGCTCGACGAGTGCATACATGATCTTTTCACTCTGTTCAGTATTACCCTTGTTTTGTTCCACATAACGTTTTTGAAGATTAATTCTACCTCTCAGAGTATAATGTAAAGCAGTGCCGTTTTTGTCACCAAACTTGAGATAGCGATTTTCTCTATTCGTTTTACGCAATAATATTTTAAGCAGATCGTCATCATAAAACTTTGAGATTACTGTAAATATTAGAGAATAACCGGATTCTTCATTACTAAAAAAACTTTTCTTAGCCACGCCACCCTTAAAATACGTATCAGTATCAATAGCACAATATTGGCATTTCAGTATATAAGCAGCAATCTTAGGTTTGTTATAATCAACGGCCCACTGGACAGAATGATTATGCAAAGGGGTGTCCCCGTACCTGAGAGAGTTTAAACTACTGTAAAAAGGTTTAATGACTTCTGGTGAATCAGGACAGTCTTTAAGCAAGTCCTTTAAACGTGGATCTTCATATTGAATGTCTTTTAAGTGAGGAATGGACTGACCTTTTTGTATTTTAAAGAATAATCTTTTGACTGCTCCCATGCTTAATACTCCTTTGAATTTAATATATGAATGATAAAGCGCTTTACCGTACAACACCATTTACGGTAAAGCGTATGTGATTTTGACGATTAACTGCACTAAAAAATATTAGGCCACTTGACAATAGTATTTTTCTGTCTAATGTACGCTCTAATTTCATCTACTGCTTTTGTTTCTCCATTTTTTTCACGCTCTTCTAAAAATGACTCTAAACTAATCTTGTTATTGTTTTGTGCTGCTGGATCAGCTTTATAATCGAGTAAGAGTTTAAATATCTTTATCGCGTGCTCATCAATAGGATGAGCTTTATAATTGCCTTGTAATGCACATATCACAGAATGCAATGCTGTATCTCCACTGCTATCTTGAGCATTAACTTCAAGGCCTGCTTTTAATAATAGCGTAATAATGTCCAACATTTTCTGTCCATTGTGTGTAGAGTCATACTGGCTGCAATTTACAGCGCTATACATGATATCATGTAGAATATTTCCCTGCATGTCTGTAAATTTAATATTCAGATTTTCTAGGCTGCTTGAATCCAATAATAGTTTAATCATAGCTATATCGTTGCCTTCACGAATTGCTTGAGACAAAATAGAATCTCCGTGCAGGGCAGTTACACCACTATCATGAACGAAGCCCGTTTTAAGCAAGTTAGTGGAACCAAAGTTGCCTTGTGTCATTGCTTTTGCTTGAGACAAAAGATCAGATCTGTGATTCGGCTTAACTCCATAAATAGGAAGATTGTGACTTATTTTAAACAATCTACTGCCCTTAAAATAATCATTAACATCAAACTGATGTTCCTTTATCAAACTCTTGGCAATATTATATTTTTTTGCTTGCACGGCCCACGGTAAAGCATCTGTATAAGGTGGGTGGTTAGGATCCATGAAAAAACCTCTAATGGCTTCTGCTGAATCGGGGCCTCTTAGGATACAAGATTGTAAATTTTGTTTGTGTTTAGGATTGTCTTGCTGTTGAACGTCATTATTACCGCGTTTGAACAATCCTTGCAATCTATCTGTCAGTTTTCCCATGATTAATACTCCTGTAAATTTAATAGTCCTGTCACAGTTAAATTCTAATATAAATATCGTGATGATACTACTATCCGTAAAATGCTTTTTTAATAGATAATGCTTAAGCTAGATAGGTGAAAGGCTAATGTGAAGTATAAAAAGCGTTACTATAAATGATATTTGACGGTAAAGCGCATGCAATTTTGACTATTGACTCCACTCAACTAGACAGGTTAGTGACACACTCAATGCAAAAATACTTATTCTACAGTAGAGGATCAATAGTATAGTTGGGCTCAGTTTAATACTTCTCATTTTATCCTGAGAACATCAAAGAGAAGCTTTTGCACTCCTTATGGGCCATACAATCATTTGAGCTGTGCATGATACTCAATATAAACCTGACTACTGAACTCAGGTTTATATAATCTGCTGTACTTTTTTATTTTGAGAATGTATTCAGATCAGAATATATACCCCAAATTTCACTGTCAATTAAATCCAGAAAACCCACTAGTAACGATAGTCGCTAAGCATTCGTGAACTCAATGTGAAATTGATATAAAGCTTAGAGACGGATGGGTTAATCAAGTAAAACTATTACATATTAAATAGATAATCTCACAGTGAGATATAACCCACTGTCAAGATCACTCGTTTTTAAAGACCAAAGACTGAAAATAGGCTACTATGGTTTTGATTGAGCCACTGCTTGATTGTATTGACAGCTTCTTGCTCTCCTTTTGCCTCACGTGCTTCTAAAAAAGAATTTAAGCTAAGCCCTTTTCTATTTGCTGTCTCTGGATTAGCTCCAGCCTCAATAAAACATTTAAATAACTCCATAGTAGTGTTATTGATTGGTTTGGATTTTCCTAATTCTAGCATAGCAGAATGTAACGGTGTATTCCCATCTTCATCCTGAGCTTTGGGATCAACTCCTCTCGCTAGCAGTAATTGTACGACTTCAACAATTTCGCTATTCTCGGAATACGGATAGCTGGTAACAGCAAAATGAAGTGCGTTTTCTCTTGTCTTATTGCGAGCAACATTTACATTCTGAGGTTTTGTATGATCGAGTATTAATTCAATCATCTTTTTACTAGCAGTTTGACATACTGCACTTTCCAAGAGAGAGAAAGTAGATTTGGGATTAGCATCAAAGCCAAATTTTTCTAAAAGCGCTTTAGCGATTTCATATTTTTTGGCATCTACTGCCCAAACTAAGGCGGCTGGATTACTTTTGGGATTAGGATTAAAGTCTTTGATTGTTGTTTCTGAGTCAGGGCCCCTTGTAATTTGGTATTGTAAATTTTGGAAATTTGCTCTTGTTGCTAAGATTGACCCAGCGAGTTTCTGTCTGTCCTTTGTTGCTTCGTTTCTGAATAGGTTTGTTAATGCTGCTTTGATTTCTTCCTTCATTAGAATTCTCCTTTAAAAAATAAGCACGTTAGTATTTAGTGCACAGCTAAAAATGATACTCACACTTTGTAAATACTAAAAAAATTCCTTATCTATATCACTATAAATGAAAGTATCTCAACTGTAAACTGCAAATAAAAAACTGCTATTTTTATTTTAACGACTATGTAATTGCTTTAATATGATAGTTTAAATTTCAATTTTTCATTTTTTATAAATAAGCCATTGGTTTTACAAGTCAATTTGCTACAATAAGAATTTTTAATCAAATTATGATTCGTACTCGTTTTGCACCTAGCCCCACTGGAAAATTACATTTTGGCGTGACTAGAACCGCTTTATTTTCTTGGTTATTTGCGCGACATTATGGTGGAGAATTTATTTTACGCATTGAAGACACTGATCAAGCAAGATCAACCCTAGAATTCACCCAATCTATTTTGGACTCTTTAAAATGGTTAGGCCTTGACTATGATGAAGGCCCTTATTTCCAATCGAAGCGCTTTGAACGCTATCAAGCTGTTTTAAAAAAACTGCTAGAGACTGGACATGCCTATCATTGTTATTGCTCTTTAGAGCGCTTAGAGGCCTTAAAAAATGAGCAATTATTAAAAGGCCAAAAACCCAGATACGATCGATATTGTCGTGATCGTGTTCAAAAAGCATCTATGTCCATTCAGCAAACGTCTTCTGTGATCAGATTTAAAACACCCATTGAAGGCATGATTACGATTGACGATCAACTCTTAGGTAATATTACCTTTAATCAGAGTGAACTAGACGATTTCGTTTTAGCACGAGCTGATCATGCACCGACTTATAATTTTACAGTTGTTGTCGATGATCATGACATGAATATTACACATGTCATTCGCGGTAATGATCATGTTAATAATACACCACGTCAAATCAATGTTTTAAAAGCGCTTAATGCCTCTATTCCTACTTATATTCACTTACCGATGATCCATGCAGAAAACGGTAAGAAATTATCTAAACGAGAAAATGCTACTGATGTAATGCATTATCAAGCATTAGGTTATCTACCAGATGCACTGATCAACTACTTAGCGCGTTTAGGATGGTCTCATGGTAATCAAGAAATATTTACGCGAGAAGAATTAATTCATTACTTTGATGGACAACATTTAAGTAAATCCGCTGCCCTTTTAAATGAAGATAAATTATTGTGGTTAAACCAACAACATCTTAAACAAGCCAACGTTACAAAATTGGCAAAACTATTCAAACCATTTGTTGTACAGCAATTTCAAAATGCTCAGCTAGATGCCGATTTAGCTGAGATTGTATCAATACAACGCAAGAGAGCCAAAACTTTAAAAGACATGGCTGAAAATAGTCAGTTCTTATATCATGATCCTGTAGTTCCTGAAGAGATTTTGTCTTCTGAATTAAAAGCGATTATCACTGTTCTGTATAGCCAAATTACAAAAATAGCTCATTGGGATATCCAAGCAATCGATATGATTTTACATCGAATACTCAAGTGCTATCAGCTTAAACCTAAACAATTGTTTCAACCCTTAAGAATGATTTTGACGGGTGCAAAAACCTCGCCACCGATTAACGAAACCTTATATCTTTTAGGTCAAAGCCGAGTTCTAACTCGATTAAAGCATGCTATTGAAAGTGATTCAATAAACTAAATTGACTCTGTTATTATCTACTTTTACAATGGCTATTACTACTGCTAAGGGGGCCATAGCTCAGCTGGGAGAGCGCTTGCATGGCATGCAAGAGGTCGGCGGTTCGATCCCGCCTGGCTCCATTTAATTATCTTCTTTTACGATATCGTGCACGATACACTTTAATTGTCCATGCGCCAATTGCGCAGTAATCGTTTCGCCGATTTTTACTTGCTGAACGTGATGGACGACTGCTTGTTGAGGGCCTTTCTTGAGTAACGCATAGCCACGCGATAAAATCGACAAAGGATTGACGCCATCTAAAGCCCGACTTAACCGCAGTAAACGCTCAGTTTTCGTATCTAATTGACGTTTTATTAATTGAGATAAGCGTTCTTCAAAGCCATCTAATTGTTGCAAAATATTTTGAATATGTTGACCTGGATGTTTTAAATACCGCGTACAATGGTTGAGCTTTTGTTGATAATACTCTAAAGATTGCATCACATTTTGGTACAGCTGTGTTTCCAATTGTTGAAGATGTTGCTCCCAGATCGTTTGATCGGGGCTGATTAATTCTGCTGCTGCAGAAGGCGTTGCTGCTCGAATATCAGCAACCAAGTCAGCTATTGTGACGTCAATTTCATGCCCTACTGCACTAATAATAGGCAATACACTTTTTGAAATCGCTTGAGCCACTATTTCTTCGTTAAAAGACCATAAATCTTCTAAAGAACCACCTCCTCGGCCGACAATTAAAGCTTGGCATTCTGATCGCTCGTTAGCCACCTGAATTTGATGTGCAATCTGTTGAGCGGCCCCTTCCCCTTGTACAAGCGTTGGATAAATGATGATATCCATCATAGGAAAACGGCGCTTTAAAATTGATAAAATATCATGGATCGCTGCACCGGTTTGCGAAGTAATCACACCAACCGTTTGAATAATAGCAGGTAAAGCTTTTTTGTGCGCTGTATCAAATAACCCTTGTGCTGCTAATTTTGTTTTCAGCATTTCAAATTTTTGATGTAATGCGCCATCTCCGATCGCTTCAATACTTTCAATTTCTAACTGCAAATCTCCTCGGACTTTATACAGTCTTACTCTAGCATGAGCCATGATTTGGAGTCCATCGATAAGATTTAGATGAGCTGCATGTTGTTGGCCGTAAAAGAAAACGCAACGTATTTGGGTATTAGCATCTTTTAAAGAAAAATACACATGCCCTGAACGAGGAGATGAAAAATTCGAAATCTCTCCAATCACTTGTAAAGTTTGAAAACAATCAGCTAACAAGTCTCCAATCATTTGGTTTAATTCAGAGATGGAATGGATAATAGGCTGTTGATTTTCAATATCAGTAAAATACATTTTTAAATAGCTGCACTATTAGCTTAATGTTTGAATGTACATTGTACTGTACTGCTGCCTACCTTAAACATCAAATGTTTTCAACGTATGCAATAGGCAGTGCAAAGATAGCGCGATCTTTAAAATCGATAAAATGTAAAGCTTACAGCTGTGGCCATTATTGCTTGCAATAGACTGATTGTTTTCAAAATGAATGATAAAGCGTATCAAAAAGAGTGTTGAGCATGTTGCTAATAGCGAAAGAATCATTGTAATAACCTTTATCTATTTGAGCATACGTGAGGGGTTTTTAAAGAATTCTTAACCTATGGAGGTATTCTCATGCTTGCTTTCGATGTCGTTATTCTTGTATCACTCCATGATTTCAATCAATGCATAGAAAGATGATAGGTTAGCAAAGCCTCAGCAGCGCTAGAGAGGATATGAGATAATATAATGTTCCCGTCGATGATAATGACGGACCATGTAATTTTTCTTATCGTTGTTATAAGGCGATGGACTATAAGTGTGTTGTACCTTATGTTCGTACTTTAGCTGAATTTTAACTCAGTATCCAGTGGCAAGTCATAACGGCCTTAACGAAATCGATGCAACGCTGCATGCGCGCCTCATTGACACGATCGGCAATAAACATGATGTCTAATGTCAGATTCCAGCATAACCAAACCATACGCATAGAACCCATAGACGATGACAAAATACTTCTCATCTGGTACGAATTTCACACAACGGAAATTCTTCAAAGTCTCTTTAAAAAAAGCAAATCTATCGTCCATAGCATTGCAATGAGAGCTTTGCTTATCCTATTCGCCCATGAATATTGCCTTTTTGATAACTATTGTTAGGCAAAATATAGGATAGATTATTTTCTGGATCAAGATGGTTTTTAAAAAAAATCAGATTATTATAAAAGAAACTAGATTTATGTAAACCCATCATTATTAAGGGTACTATGCATAAAGTAAAAGCTACCGAAGATGACTGTATTTTTTGCAAAATTATCACTCGTCAGATGCTGGGCCACATCGTGCATGAAGATAGCGCCTGCGTTGCCTTCCTCCCACTAAGGCCAATCAATCCCGGGCATGTTCTGGTGGCTAGCAAGGTGCATTACGATCCTTACGTCGATATGCCCGACGACATTGCCCATCGCATCACACAAACAGCGCGCGATATCGGCCAACGCATTGAGAGCGTCTTTACACCACAGCGGGTTGGATTTTCCATCGTGGGATTCGATGTGTCGCACGTGCATATTCACGTCGTCCCGCTATATAAGAAGCACGAGATCACATCCTCTGTCTATGCAAACGTCAATAGTGAGAGTATTGAGTGGACGGATAAAGGCATTCCGTTATGCACTCCTGAGCAGCAGGCAGAAATAGTCGCGCGTCTGAAAGGAAAGAACTGATGTACAAGGCACCGAAAGATAATATCCCTCCAGTTTTTGTTCTCGGTTGCCCACGGTCAGGTACGACACTAACAAGCGAATTCATCGCCACCTCGCCAGATTTGTTGAATACGGGTGAGTTATCGGCCATGTACTCTTCGCTTGTAACATAGCGGAAAGGGAATACGCACGGGTCCCTACGCAATACAAGCGAAAATACCTACATGACCTACGTGCGCATTCCGTGCAGTTCATGCGCGACCTATGTGCATACAAAGAAAAATCGGGTTTTGTGGAATCGACGCCATGGAACATACGGATACTGCCTACACTCGTCCAAGCTTTCCCAGAGGCAGTATTCGTGGTTTGTATCCGACACTATGTCGGCGCGTGATACAAAGCATGCGCAGTTCGTGTGAACAGGGGTATAAATGGGCTAGGCCTACTGATATACACCGTGCACAGCTATGGGCAGAAATGAACGACTATATTGAGCAACTACCTAAGGGCAATACGATTTTCTTCTCCTATGATGCCATGTGCCTGGAACCTGCGATCAGCGTGTTGGAACTTGAAAAGAAATTATGTGCGCAAGGCATAAATGGACCGTTCGATCATTCAGTGTTCGCAATAAGCCATGCATCACCCTTGATGCGGCCCAAGGTAGCTTGCAAGCGTGCAGACGGAGGGAGTGAAATGCAACCTTTTCTCTTTATGATAAGGATGCCTGGAGTGCGATGGATGAAGCTGCGACGCGCGGCATTGTGGCTCCAGCAATTGAAAAAATCACCCGGATAACTGGGATACAAATGTCGCCAGTGCATGCCACGCCAATACCGTCTTCACTACTGGCATCGTACACAGGATCATTAAAACCCTAATGAATAAAGATCTAACGAATAAGTTGTAGCAGAAGCCAAACACGCTTTTTTATCCAGTTTTTTCGAGTATAAATCAGGTGCGCGCATTCTGCGACAGAATTTATTCCTTCCACACATACGATATCATTTATAGCCATCAAAAAAATACCCAAATCATATTTTTCCAAGGACTGTTCCAAAGCAGCAAGCAAATAGCCTGCCTAATGATTTATCTCGTATTACTCTAATGGGGAATACAATCCAGGACAAGTCAAAACCCAAATATCACTCGATTAAATACTCTCAAAGTTTTTGATGATAAGATTGTCCCTACTTTTTCCTAGGCGTCCTTGTTATTTTATGAAGGTTTAAGATAATTTCAAACTGTGTACATATACCGCTGAGCGCATTGTTTGATTCTATTTCCTGCATTGTTTGCATAGGTACCGATACATGCAGCCTAAATGGGTTCGAAAACATAATAATCCTTCTACTGTGATCATCAAATACACAATAATTTCTATTATACTATAAAAACATTTGCATTCTAAACGAGTGATTCTTTTAGACAAAAATCTACTTATTCACACTTCTTTTTTTTAAATGATTTTCTTGAAGGCCAAACAAAACCTTGTAGTGTAAAAAAGCTCGTTTAACCTCAAGGAAAGCAGCTCATTAAAGACAGGTCTGAATATTGATCATCCGACTTGCGATGATACATAAGGATGACGGCTGCGCACTTTGCAGCAAACGCTTTCAGTGAATAACGGATTGAATTTTTATTGCAACACGGCTCTTCTGCTAAAACATTCGCTAACTCGGGTGTGGATTTATTGGATTACGCAATATGATCTCCTTTCAAGCATAAAAACGCAAGTGCTATAGCTTATAGTAATAATGAGCTAGCGCAGATCCAAACAGTAAGATAATAGAGGCACATCTAAATACTCGAATGCTTGGTAACTTTTAAATTGATGCTAAGTTTCTTAAGTACAAGAAGCAGGAAGGTAATTAAATAATAGATGCAATATTACTTTATTTTCTTTACATACTGCAACGTGTATAGGGCTGATTACTTGTGCATCAAGACCATTAGGAGGCCCCTGTCGCTTTAATAAATATTCTGTAACCTTTATTTACACTATTGTTTTCAATAGCTTTATTGAGACCATTCATTAAAATACATTTTGTTTATTTTTATCAATTAACTGCTCAATTTCTTCAATAGATTACCGAATACTATCTAATGGTTCTGTTTTTCATGCTGTAAACCTCAATAGATGAAAACAAGATTATGAGGGTGTTTCTAACTATATTATGACTTATTACAGAAATAATCGTAGGACTTTTAGAGTGGAGATAGTCAGGATGACAGATCTCAATACAAGATTTTTAGAGATAATACAATAATATTCAGGTAGTAAATAATCACTTGTTATGATTTGCTGCATAAAATATTGCAAAAATTTTAATTGATTACGCTCTAGCGTAGACAATAACTTAATGATATTAGGCTTTGCATTTTCACTTGAGATATGAGGCCATAAATATTCCGAAAAATCTTGTATCCAGGAAAACTGCTGAATGTCTGAGTGTTCCGGTGACGCCATTTCAAAGCCGACAATAGCAGCAGCATTAGCAGCAGAAGGAAGATGTTCTTTGAGAAACTCTAGATAACACAAAAAAACCTTTCTATATTCCGGATCCTCCAATGCCTTTTGTAATCTGTTTTCAGGCGATAAATTCTTTAAAACTTGATAAGCCTGATAGTAGCGAAGCGACTGATATTTTTTGTGCAACAGTGTTAAGTTTTGATGCTTTGCATCATTTTTCATCGTTTTTATATGTTTGTCAATTTCCTGCGGAAAGCATCCAAAGCAATCTCATATAAATGGTTAAAACCTTTTCGACAGTATTTTAAACTAAAGTATTGATGATACTCTTTCGCATCATCGCAATTTCTTGAGGCTTATTATGATAACGTTGGTCCAGTATCTGCTCCACACGAGACTTTTCTAAGAGTAAGTAATCGATAATCATGGCATTAATATCAGCAGGCAGTGGCTTGTAGACAGTACGGGCATTGATAGAATCTTTAACTTTAAATCTTAGATTACCCTTTGCTAAATGTATAATGCCCACGGCACTTCTAGGATCTAAGGTATGGAAAAGATGAGCTGCATTCATGAAAAACTGTACACCCTGAAGTTGTTTTGCGGTTGCACTTTGCGTGAGTTGCGCAAAGTCTGCGTTTCCCTTTAAGTCTTCGAAACTATTATTATAGAGTGCTTTTTCTACAAAATCCCAATAGCTGTTTAAAGCGAAGTGCGAGCTGCCATGCGCATGAAAACTAGGAATTACAGCATTACCACGATGAGACACAGGAAAACTTTCAGGCACTACAGTATTTGTCATCTGTTCGAAATACTTTTTCAGAAATCGAGTAGAAATTTTGAGATACCCTAGAGCGTCGGTTTGATCATCATAGTATTTTGCCATTTTCAATATGTGCTCTCGTAGGGCTACTATATTTTTAAATGTTAATTGAGGGGTAAGTCTCGTATAACCTCCAAGATTGTCTTTTAAAAGTGATCGCCTATGTGGCAGTACCCATTGCATCTTTTGATCACAAAGTCTTTTACTCCATTCATTCGTTGTAATCGTTCGTGCATAGCTAGTCGGAGTCATATGAAGCATGGGAGGTTGGTAGGCTAGCAGACTACCGTGAGGGTTATGAATATTCTTTGTGAACAAAGAAGGAATGTTTAGTGTAATGGCGCCTTGCCAACTATTAAAATTGTCAATTATTCCCTTACCCTCAAACTGTATATAGTCAAAGCACCAATGAAAACCAAAATGCAAGCCGAAAACTTGTTTTGAAAACTGAATGTCATATCCGACTGAAACAGTCGTGTTATTATAGAAAATATTATAGCTAGAACTGCAATATTGATAGCATGCGGTCGGTATTTGAAAGTTGATTTCGTTATAATAAGCCCCTATGTAAGGCTTTAGACGCTTAGAATAATGCCATTGTATTTGTGTATTGAATCCCAAATAGTTCAGATCAATAAGATCAAACTTGTGCCGATACAAATCATAATAATAACGCCTTACAACCGCTTTAGACGCTATTGAACTAATATCATAATCACACGATAGTGCGCGCTCGTGAGAGGTGCTTCCTTGAATCCAAGAACTTTCCTTCCACAATCCTTCACTTAAAGTATTACTATTAACATTGATGCTAAATCTATAACGAGGTGCTTGTATTTCAATGCCACCTATTAATTTCTGATAATCTAAGTGCCGATCGACTACAGGTACTGAACCTTGCAAGAAAACTGAAGGCCAGCCTTGATACGCATATACTTTTAGAGCATGTCGATTATTAATGCTATAACCTATTCCGCCCCCTATACTCATTTGTTGCGTGAGCTGGTTCAACCGACCGTTTGTAAGATACTGTTGATGCCATTTTGTAAGCAGCGGTAACTGCTGCCATAGAGCAATACCACCAGAGCTTTCTATCCAACCCATATAACGCAAACTATGATAGCTAGTAACTAGCCCAGTTGACAGATATCCTTGCGTATCTAGACTCACAGGTAATTGAATATTGAATCCATAGCCATAAGGCATGTAAAACATAGCTATGATTACGCAAAAAATTCGTCTTTTTTGATTGAAGGTTTCCATATTTTTTTTAAAATATACAAGCAATAATGGTTTCAATATAGTGTTTGAAGCAGTTTATTAATCATTCGCTTACGCATGATTCCAATTTCTTGACGCTTCAAAATGCTCTTATCCTCTCAATGTTTCAAAAAGCTTGCTTGCTATTTTCAGCATATGCTTGCATAGCGCTTCTGCACCATGGGCTGTTAACTGGGACGTCGCTTTCATAGAAGCTCTAGAACGGTTTTTTCTTTTCTCTCTCGGGCGGTAGCATTTTGCTCAATTGACTGTGCACAGGGTGCGCGGCTATCACGTTTTTCGTGAACAATTCACACACCGGGCCAATATAGCGCATAGCGCTATTGTTTTCAATGGCTTTAGATTGCCGAATACTATCTAATTGTTCTGTTTATATTGCATCCAAAAATCTTGCATTGAGATCTGTCATCCTGACTATCTCCACTCTAAGTCATACAGTATCGATGATAGTCTTTCGCATCATCGCAATTTCTTGTGGCTTATCATGATAACGTTGGTCTAGTATCTGTTCCACACGAGACTTTTCTAAGAGCAAGTAATCGATAATCGTGGCATTAATCTCAGAAGGCAGTGCCTTGTAGACGGGATGGGTATTTCTAGGATTTTCAACTCTAAATCTTAGATCACCCCTCGCTAAATGTATAATTCCCACGGCACTTCCAGGATCTAAGGTATGGAAAAGGTGGGCTGCATTCATGAAAAACTGTATACCCTGCAGTTGTTCTGCGGTTTCACCTTGTGTGAGTTGCGCAAAGTCTGCGTTTCCCTTTAAGTCTTCGAAACTATTATCATAGAGTGCTTTTTCTACAAAATGCCAAGCAAAATTTTGTAATAGATAAGAAGAGCGACCACGAGTATCAATGCTCAAAATTCGAGTTGGAAAAATCCGACTCCAATCAAGTCGAACCGTAAAATTTTCAGGAATGACGGTATTAGCCGCGATCTGTTGCAAATAACTTTTGAGGTATTGGCTAGAAATTTTGAGATACTCTAAAGAGTGAGTTTCATGCTCGTGGTACGCTGCCATTTTCAGAATATGTGCTAGTAGGGCTCCTCTTCCTTGGAATGTGAGTTGAGGAGTCATTCTTGTAGTATGTTCCAATTGCCATTTCTTAATCTTACGCCCAAATGGTATGAACCACTTCGATTTTTGATTCTCTGCTCGTTTCCACTGATCAGTTGTTATGGTACGTGCATAACTCGTTGGACCAATATGAAGCATTGGCGAATGATAAGCACGTAATGCTTGCGGAGAAGAAATGTTGTTACCCAATAAAGAAGGTACTTTTAACGTCGCAGTGCCTTGCCAACCACTAAAATTATCAATCATTCCTCGAGCGTCAAAGTGCAAATAGCGAAAACAATACTGAAAACCAAACTGTAAACCCAAGATATTTTTTGAAAACTGAAAATCATAACCAATTGGAACAGTTGCCAGCTTAAAATTGGAATTAAAATATTGATAGCATGCGATGGGTATTTGGAAGTCGACTCGGTTATAATAAGCCCCTACGTAAGGCCTGATATGATCAGAATAATTCCATTGTACTTGAGAATTGAATCCCCAATGAGCGCGCTCAATCAGATCTAATCTATGACGGAATAAGTCAAAATAATAACGTCTAATAGCCGGTTTATACTCCATAAGTCCAATATCATAATCAGGAGATTTTGGATCTGATGGACCACTTCTGGCTTCTTGCCACAAGCCTTGAATTAAGTGATTTCCATTCACATTAGCACTGATTCTATAGCGAGGCGTTTGCATTTCAAAACCACTTATTAACACCCCATACTCTAAGTCACGATCTGCTAGGGGTATTGAACCTTGTAGGAAGGTATGAGTGAAATCAATGTAAAGATAGGCTTTCAAAACATGTGTAGCATTGATTTGATAGCCTAGTCCGCTCCCCATGCTGAACTGTTGTATCATTTTACTAAGCGCAGAATTTGCAAGATTATGTTGATGCTCTTTTGCTAGCATGCTGTGCATAACTTCTACCCAACCCATATAACTCCTATGGGAGCTACTCCTTATTAAGCACCCAGTCGATAGATGCCCTTGGTTATCTACAATTAAAGGTACTTGGATAATTTTTTCTAGCTTGCTTCTGAAAATACTGAGAACTTCTACCCAATCCATAATAGATAGACGTCCTTGGGTATAGGTCACATCCCCAGGTTGCATACCCATACCATAAGGCATATAAAATATGGCTAGGACTAAATAAATCCCTCGTATCTTTTGTTGAAATTTTTTATAATGCATAGATGAAAATAAAGTGTTCTTTTTAAAAAAGCATGGGAAGCTTAATGGTCATCTTTGTATCAATTAAGTCGTATGTCCCTCTGCATGAGCTTGGTTGAGATTAGTCTCATACGTCAGAATCAATTTGATAAGCTAGTATGTATTGATACAATAAGTCATACAATCTATTGATACAAGACTTGTTCCTATGCTTAAATCAAATAAAGATTTATTTATCTTTCAAATTTACTGAGATACTAATATTTTGAAAAAAGCGTTAGAAAAAACAATCATTGAAAAATCATCTCCTATTGCTAAACCACTATCGTTAAAATATCGATTTTTAGAAGGATTAGCGATTAGTTATTTGGCTCTTGGTTTATTTTTGGGTTTATCGATGTTGAGCTACAAACCCGCAATCACGTCTGCCCAAGTCGTGACCCATGCTGCAAATAACATGGGAGGCCAAATTGGATATCACGTCGCACGTTGGTTGTTTTTAGGTATTGGTAGTATAGCTTATCTCTTTCCGCCGATGGTCGGTTATCTGGGAGTATTGACATTTAAAAATAGATTATTAGATTGGCCTTCTGATTATTTGCTCGCTTTATGCCAAGTCTTAGGTTTTAGTTTAATTATAGTAGCTGGCTGTGGATTTAATGCGAGCTTTAATATTCATCATCATGCTTCTTATCCAGGCGGTTTATTAGGTTTTTATCTTGATTTTCATTTAGGCCAATTCTTAGGGGAAGGCGGTATCCGTTTATTTTTAGCAACTTTATTATTAGCAGGTATCACCTTATTGACTGGATTTTCCTGGATTTATATTGTCAATCAATTAATAACATTAATTTTTGACGGTATTAAAAAATCAAACACTAGGATCAGTCATTTAGCCACATCGATTTTTAAATGGATCCAAGACACTCAGAAGAAAGCCTATCAGAGGTCTTCTGAAAAAGCTTATCATACGCCTCCTATGCCATCACTGCATAAAAAGGAACGAAATTTCTTTAACCATCATACAATAGCGAACAAACAATCTGCAGAACTCACTGCTCTTCGTTCGGTCTCTTTATCCAGCAAAAAAATTAATCCTTCTAAGGTTGGGACACATGTTAAAGCACCTCTTGTGGAAAAAATGCATGAAGCTATCCAAAAACATCATTCTCATTTTACTCATTTACCGCCTTCTCTAGATTTATTAGATTCATTAGAAGATACACAACTAGAAGCGTATAGTCCTGAAGAGCTCGAATTGCTTTCTAGAGAAGTAGAAAATCGTTTAAAAGACTTTGGTATTGATGTAGCAGTTGTGGGAGGATACCCAGGCCCTGTGGTCACACGATTTGAAATGCAATTAGCCCCTGGTGTCAAAGCCAGTCGTATTACAACACTTGCCACTGATTTAGCACGTTCACTCTCAGTAGTGAGCGTTCGTGTTGTAGAAATTATTCCTGGCAAATCCGTTGTCGGTTTAGAGTTACCGAATCGACATCGTGAGATGGTTCGATTAAGAGATAATTTAGATAGCACTGAGTATAGTCAAGCACCCTCCCCTCTTTCTATGGCACTAGGTAAAGACATTGGCGGCAAGCCAGTTATTGTAGATTTAGCTAAAATGCCTCATTTATTAGTGGCAGGCACGACAGGCTCTGGAAAATCGGTGGGGTTAAATGCAATGATTTTGAGTTTATTATATAAATCAACGCCAAATGAGCTAAGACTCATTATGATTGACCCTAAAATGTTAGAATTATCTATTTATGATGCAATCCCTCATTTACTATCACCTGTCGTTACTGATATGAAAAAAGCGGCGAATGCATTGCGCTGGTGCATTGGTGAAATGGAAAGGCGTTATAAATTAATGTCGCTATTGGGCATGCGTCATTTACAAGGTTATAATCAAACAGTCACCACAGCTGCTCAAGAAGGCAAACCATTACTCAATCCTATGTCAGAAGAAGCGGATCCAGATGGTAATGCCGAGACCTTAGGACCTTTACCCTATATTGTAGTCGTCGTCGATGAGTTTGCGGATATGGTGATGGTCGTCGGTAAAAAAGTTGAAGAATTAATTGCACGTTTAGCGCAAAAAGCACGTGCAGCAGGTATTCATCTTATTTTAGCGACTCAACGCCCTTCAGTCGATGTGATTACGGGTTTAATTAAAGCCAATATTCCTACACGAATTGCTTTTCAAGTCTCTTCTCGAATAGATTCTAGAACTATTTTAGATCAACAAGGCGCTGAGCAATTACTGGGTCATGGTGATATGCTCTATATGGCGCCGGGAACCGGTATTCCAGTTCGAGTACATGGGGCTTTTGTCTCCGATCATGAAGTGCATAAAGTAGTAGAAGCCGTGAAAAAAGCAGGCCCTCCTGATTATCAAGTTATGTTTTCTGAATCTTCAGCACAAGATAGCTCCGATAGTGGCTCAAATAATGGATTAGAAGGTGAACAAAAAGAGCTATATGACAAAGCGGTAGCCATTGTTTTAAAAACACGAAGAGCTTCTATTTCTAATGTACAAAGGAACCTAAGAATTGGTTATAACCGAGCAGCTAACCTTTTGGAGGAAATGGAAAAAGCAGGTTTAGTCAGTAGTATGGAATCTAATGGGAAACGAGAAATTTTAATACCCAATACTCATGAACGATGATCACGGTAGAGTTAGTCATTAAGAGGATGATTTGATTTATCGTGCATAAAATATAAAATGCAATAACATTAATGAAGAGACTTTATTACATTATAAGCCTCTTTTCTATTATTTTTGCTGCGGGAGATTTCTAAAAAGTGAATAATGCTATAACACGCGATCAGATAGAAGAAAAAGTTAAGTCTATTATTATCGATATCGTACCGGAATTGGCGTCTAGTCAAGCACAAATGAGTTTAGAGACTCACTTAACTCAAACGCTTGCTTTAGATTCTTTAGCATTAGCTGAACTTTTTATGGCAATTGAAGATAGTTTTAAATTGCATATTTCTGAAAAAGAAGCCATCAAAATAGAAACCCTAAGAGCGTTAGTCGATTTTATTGAACATGACAGAAAAAGCTAAACGTTGTAGTTAAATCATGCATATGCAACGACGTAGAGTGGTCGTGACAGGTCTAGGAATGATCAACGCTTTAGGACTCGATACGGCAACCACTTGGAAAAATGTTTTGGCAGGCAAAAGTGGTATCAGTCTGATCGAACATTTTGACACCCGTTTATTCCCTTGTCGGTTTGCAGGTATCATTAAGGAATTTGTATTAGGTCCATTTAAAACAAGGCATCTTCATAAAATGGATTTATTTATCCAATACGGGTTACAAGCAGCTCGTGAAGCGATTCTAGATGCTCATTTATCAGATCAAAAACACTTAGATCCAACGCGTATTGGCGTGAGTATTGGCAGCGGAATGGGGGGATTATCTTCGATTGCAAAACAGCATCAAAAGCTTTTAGGATTATCACAAGATAATCTTTTGGTATCGCGAGGCATTTCACCCTTTTTTATTCCAGGTACTATCATTAATATGATTTCAGGGTTATGTAGTATTGAATACGGCTTTCAAGGACCTAATCTAGCCACTGCGGCCGCTTGTACAACAGGTACTTATAATATTGGGTTAGGTGCTCGTATGATAGCATATGGTGATGCTGATGTGATGATTGTAGGTGGCGCTGAAATGGCTAGTACGCCTTTAAGTATTGCAGGCTTTTCGGCCTGTCGCGCTTTATCCACTCGTAACGACAATCCTGTCAAAGCTTCACGACCTTGGGATAAACACCGAGATGGTTTTGTATTATCAGATGGTGCTAGTGTATTAGTGCTTGAAGCTTATGAGCATGCTGTTGCACGAGGCGCTAATATATATGGTGAGTTACTCGGTTTTGGCATGAGTGCAGATGCTTATTCAATGATTGCTCCTGATCCTCATGGCAAAGGCGCTAAAATGGCAATGCAAAACGCACTCAATGATGCAGCACTCAAGCCAGAAGCAGTCGATTATCTCAATGCGCATGCTACTTCTACTCTCATGGGTGACCTGATTGAAGTTCAAGCAATCAAAGCATTATTTGGCAGTCATACTCAACACTTAAAAATCAGCGCAACTAAATCCATGACAGGTCATTTATTAGGCGCTTCCGGTGCAATAGAAGCAGCATTTTGTCTATTAGTGCTACGCGATCAAAAAATTCCACCGACCATTAATTTGTATCAACCCGAAAAAGCTTGCTTAGGGCTTAATCTTGTTCCTCATCAAGCACAAGCGGCCTCTATCCAAATCGCTTTATCTAATTCTTTTGGATTTGGCGGTACCAATGGCTCATTAATATTTAAAAAGTTAAAATAGTATTAGAATGTGTTTTTTTATTCATCAATCATAGCGATTTTTATACTATAATAGGCACATGAAAAAAGGTCGACTCATTTGTTTAGAAGGTATTGAAGGTACAGGCAAAACCACTCAAATGCGCTGGATTGCTAACTATTTAAGATCTCTTGAACAGTCTGTTGTGACCACTCGAGAGCCTGGCGGTACTGTTTATGCTGAAGGCATCCGGCAATTAATTTTGCAACCCCCCCCAAAAGCAGAGCCATTAACGAAAGAAGCTGAATTGTTACTGTTATTTGCGGCGCGCGCACAACATATCACGCAAGTGATTCGACCTGCTTTACAAGCAGGTCATTGGGTGATTTGTGATCGCTTTACAGAAGCCAGTTATGCTTACCAAGGAGGTGGCAGAGGTGTATCAAAAGCATTTATTGAATACTTAGAGCAAAACATTTATCAAGATATTAGTATTAATCATGTGCTGTTATTTGATATGCCAATTGATCAGGCTTTACAACAAATGAAGCAGCGTAATAAGGTCAAGAATCAAGCGAGTGATCGCATTGAATTAGAAACAGAAGCTTTTTTTAAGCGTGTACGAGAAGCTTATTTATTCAGAGCAAAAGAAAATAAAGTGCCCTATTCTATTATTCAAGCCAATAATACCCTTACCCAAGTACAAACAGAAGTCGCTGCTGTACTCAATCGTCTTTTATCATAAGCATGTCTATCGAGTCGAAAAAACTTTTAACGAAGTCGCCGCTGCCTTGGCAAGCCTCCGTTTGGAGCAATTTATATCAGCTCGTACAAAAAAAACAATTACCGCATGCTATTTTTTTCAAAGGCATTGCGCAATCAGGTAAAACACATTTTGCGACTGCATTTGCTCAACTATTATTATGTGAAATACCCCAACTCATACCCAATACTGACCACTATAAAAGCTGTCAGCAATGTCATGCCTGCCATTTATTTCAAGCTAATACGCATCCTAATTATCACTATATAACGCCAGCTGATGCATCAAAAAAAGAAGTTATTTCAATTGAAGTGATACGGGATTTAACGACTGCTTTACAACAAACTGCATGGTCCTCAGATCCCAATGCTCATAGACGTGAATACTCTACCGTTGTGATAATTGACCCTGCAGATGCTTTACATATCGCTGCTAGTAACGCATTATTAAAAACTTTAGAGGAACCAATGACAGGCATTGTCTTTATGTTGTTAAGTGCAAGTGCTTATATCGTGCCGGCGACTATTCAAAGTCGCTGTCATTCGATTATATTACCGCTGCCTTCTTTTGAAGTAGCTTATTCGTGGATGTCGCAGCAAGTTAAAAAAATTCCATCAAAAATAGATCTCTTCAATCTTGAAATGAGCTTACAGATCACTGATAACAATCCCTTGCATGCCTTATATCTATTAAAAACAAAGCGTATCGAAACTTCCTATAAAGTGATTTTTGAATCCTTTATCAGCTTGATCAACCCTTCAGTCAACCCGAGTGATATCGCACAGATATGGTTAAAACAACCTGTTGAAATTGTCTTCAACAGTCTCATGCAAATAACTTTATGGTTGATGCAAGCAAAATTAGGCCATCGTGCTTTATTAGATCATTTACAAATATCAGAAGCTCACTTGACAGCAGTGCTGCAGTACAAAACTGTTATAGCATTGTCAAATTATTTAGAAACCATCAAGAAAGTTATCAGTGAAATGAGGATATCTCATTTGAACTTATTGTTGTGTTATGAAAAGCTAGCCTATAATTTTATTTACACTAGAAAATAAATCCCTTTATGAAAAAACCTAAGTATAATTTGATAAGAAGTCTTATAACAGGCTTATTGATAAGTATTCTAACAAACTTATTATACACTTCCTATATTGATGCTGCCTCCCTTGAACCTAGGGTTCACTATGTGTATATCAATCCTAAAACACCAGAGGATGAGCTGTTTAAGAACATTATGCACTTTTTTAAAAACTCACCCTTCCAACGTCAATTATTAATGTCGCTTGAGTTGGATGCACAAGGCTATTTATCACCTGGATTTACAGTGAGCGGTCATAATTCACACTATATGGGCTGGGTAGAAATCTGTACTTCTAAACCCGGCCCCAAGGGTTCTGTCTGGCAATTCCCTATGCTTGTCAAATGGCATGATGATTATTTGAGAAATCCTGCACTTTGCAAAAATATAATTCAACAAGAGAGTGTAGGCATTGGATTTGGTGAGAAGATCAATGCGATGCAAAGTCTGAAAGTCTATTGCTATCAGCGTTTGCATTCTGCATTGAACCCTGCATTTCACCAGAGTTCATCACCTGAAGTGGATCGCAATTTAGCTTACTCTACCTTAATCGGTGGCCTAGAAATGCAATCGGCTAGCTATCGGGCATCTCTCAATATTAAAAAGAGCACTTTAGATCGCGGAATGTCACAATATAGCAGTATGAAGCATTCTGAGGCAACCCAACCAGTGAAAAAAAGATATGATTTTGATTTATTTGATTTATGTTGTCGTGATCAGCTTGATCTTATTGACACCGGTCATTGGGGATTGAGTGGTCAAATCCAATTAGATCATTTCAAACAAATTCTACCGTACCTGGGCATTTATTATGATTGTGTTGATTTTATTGCTCCTAAAGCAGGCTTTCAAAAGCCTGTCGATGGTACTTGTGGGTATGAAATACCCTATGAGTACAGTTTTGCAAAACACGTGATTGGTTTGAATATAGGTTTTCAATGGTCCTTTCCCTATATGTTGATTTTTAAACCACAGGTTGCATTTAAAGGCAGTTTGGATAATGCTAATGGCTGGCAAGTAGGCGCTACACTCAAAATGCATGCCTTGCTGCAGACGAATCAATATAATAGAGAAAATACATTAAAATACCATCGCTCTTCCATGTATCATATTGGCCCCAATCATTATACAAGAACGATGACTACCACAGCATGAAAGTAGCCGAATGATTAAAATGAGAGATGGCAACTGCCTAAGTTATGAAACGACGAAGTACTTCAAGGTGGAGCAATAGCCGCTAGATACTACTAGAGCAAAACCCTATTTTAGTTTAAAAGATATCCTTTCGATCCTTTCTCGCTAGCAAAATACCATGATCAGCGTGAAACCTCTCCAAAATATCTCCAGAACATTTCATCACAGTTCCTCAAAGATTATTTAAAGCAACTTCATTATCCTACTAAGAAATTCCAACAGCGCGTTCCTTTGAAACCTTTGAGTGTGGATATTACCTCTTACTCGGATTTAAGTACTTATTGCGATGATCTTACGCAAACAATTTTTGATATGCTTATTGAATTATTAACAGAAGAACAACTTTTGAGTATGCAATTTTTGATGAACACGACACATCTGTTGTATAACTTAACGCCAGGACAATCCTACGGGGTTATTTGTTTAGCTAGAAGTAAATTAGGTTTAAAGTACTCATACCAATCTCTCTTGGCTCAAATAAAAGCCACTGGTTATTCGTATCAATCCCTCCCTCCTAAGATACAAGCTCTTGGAGATTCATGTTCCTCTATCCTAGATAAGGTAAAACGACTTGGGTATGTCGACGAAGCGCTTCCTATGGAGATCAATTTGAAAATTATTGATTACTTGCTTTTAGATGAAAGACATGTGAATAAAAGCCTGGATCAGCGTTATAAACCCCGTCTCGGGGATACTCCCGAAAGGGCTGAAAAAATTAGCAAGATGCAAAAGTTGATGGTACAAAGTATTACCAATACTCTATAGAAAAATTTACATTATCTTTGGTAAAAGTGTTGTTATATAATTTTTTAACCCTTTTGCGCTCTAATAAAACGACTTGAGACTTCACTATATAAATTTATTGGTATAATTAATACGTTTGGTGTAAGCACGTGGAGCTTCTGCAAAAACCCTTTCGCATGAGAGTCACATGCTCAGGATGTTATTAGGATAAACGTACAGTACATTATAAGAGTTTTGATGCTTTGGAAAACTCTCTAAATCGTCAATATACAATGTGAAATTTTTTTAAAAAACAAATCGGGTCTTCAATATGCCTGGCCTATTATTATGACTCGCAAAACTACGCAAAGACACAGAGCATATTTGTCCTAAAAACATAATTGTAAGCCTCGATATTTTGCAATTGAGATGTATTACTCTTTTTGTTCTTCTTGCTCATCATCATCCTCTGATAACAACAGAGACGATTGCTCTTGAGAAAATGATTTAGGTTTTAAGAGCCATTTTTGAGACAAACTAGGACTTAATAAGTGAATTAAAGGACTTGCGCTATACACCATAAAAATAAAAAACAATACCCTAGGTGGTTCTAGGGCAATACCAACTAATGCAAATAACACAGTCAAAATTGCAATAAAAGGTACTCTACCTTTAAAATTCAGGCTTTTAATACTTGGATAATGTAAAGGACTTACCATCAATAAACTGATAAATGCTGTTAAAAGAGCAATTGGCATCGCAAATGTTTTACCTAACCATTGATTTTCTACACAAGTCCATAAAAAACTGATCAAGACACCCCCTGCTGCAGGCGCAGGTAATCCTTGAAAATGCGTATCATCATCTAATTTCACCCCTGCATTAAAACGCGCTAAGCGTAAAGCAGCACTGGCAGTAAATAAAAACGCGATCAACCACCCTATTTTGCCCAGATAACGTAAGGACCATGTATAAATAATAAGACCTGGCGTAACACCAAAGGAAACAATATCGGCTAAACTATCTAACTCAGTTCCAAATAGGCTTTGCGTATGCGTTAAGCGAGCAATACTACCATCTAAAAAATCCATCGTCATTGCGATAAAGACACTAATGATTGCTGTTTCAAACTTTCCTTCCATCGCTGCAATAATGGCATAAAATCCAGCAAATAAACCTGCAATGGTAAGCGAATTGGGTAATAAATAAATACCACGTTTAAATCGAGGATGTAATTTCATAGTGTAAAGTTATGCTTTTTTTTCTAATTCTTTTAGCTTTGCTTGTGCACGTTGTATAACCGCTGGTGGTAGCCCTGCTAACTGAGCCACTTGTATGCCATAGCTTTGACTGGCAGGTCCTGGTTGAACCGCATATAAAAAGACTAAATGATCATCTTGCGTAATGGCTGTTAAATGAATATTCTGTACACCTTCTAGTCGCTCTAAATCCGTTAATTCAAAATAATGAGTCGCAAATAAAGTATAAGATTGTGTAACATTTGCTAAATGTTCTCCGCAAGCAAAGGCCAATGCTAAGCCATCAAAGGTACTGGTACCCCGTCCAATTTCGTCAACGAGCACTAAGCTTTTCTCAGTGGCATGATGCAAAATATGAGCCATTTCATTCATTTCAACCATAAAAGTCGATCGGCCTCCTACTAAATCATCACCCGCGCCAATGCGTGTAAAAATACCATCCACTGGGCTTAGCGTAGCAGACTCTGCAGGCACGAAACTTCCTATCATGGCGAGTAATGTAATCAATGCAATTTGGCGCATATAGGTAGATTTTCCTCCCATGTTAGGGCCCGTAATAATGAGCATCCTTTTTTGTGGATGTAAATCCGTATGATTAGCAACAAAAGGTACATCAGAAACTGCTTCTACCACTAAATGTCTACCGCCAGTGATCGATAATTGAGAGTGTTCAGTCAAGCTTGGGCATGTTAAATTTAATTGCACAGCACGCTCCGCTAAAGAACTGAGTACATCGAGTACGCTACACGCTTGAGCAGTTGCTTGCAAATCTTGCAAGTAAGAAGCGACATGATTTAACAATTGCTCATATATTTTTTTCTCTAACATTAATACTTTAGCTCGAGCACTTAATGCTTTATTTTCAAACTGTTGCAGTTCTGGCGTAATAAAGCGTTCTACATCGCGTAAAGTTTGACGTCTTTTGTAATCGCTTGGGAGTTGTTGGGTTTGCTTTCTTCTAATTTCAATATAATAGCCATGCACACGATTAAAGCCAATCTTCAAATGGTCTTTCAATTGGGTCCGCTCTCTTTCGCGAGATTCTAATGCCAGTAAGTATTGGTTATTGTCTTCACTAAAAGTGCGCAATGTATCTAATTCTTCATGATAGCCTTTAGCTATTACGCCACCTTCTCGAATAACAAGGGGTGGATCTTCTACCAAGGCATTTTCTAATTCCGTCAATAATTCGGGATAGGCTTGAATTTTCTGATAAATCTTTTGTAGTAGACTCGATTTTAAATAAATAGGTTCTAGTTGCGCTTTTATGGAAGGCAATATACCTAATGCTTGGCGTAATTGTATTAGATCTCTAGGACGCGCTGAGCGTAAACCCACTCGCGCTAAAATACGTTCAATATCGCCTACGGGTTTGAGTTTTTCATGCAACACAGAAAATAACGTATTCTGCATACTATTTTGGGTCGTACGCTCCAACAAAACATGAATGGCTTCTTGTCTGGCTTGAATATGACTAATATTGCGTAAAGGTCTTTTAAGCCAACGCTTTAGTAATCGGCTACCCATATTAGTAGCGGTTCTATCCAATATCCAAGCGACTGTCTTGTCGTGAGTACCTTGTGAATTTTGTATCAATTCTAGATGCTTTTGAGTTGCAGCATCAAGAAAAACAAAATCTTGCGGTTTTATAATACGTAAACGTTGGATATGAGGCAATTCAGTTTGTTGAGTATTCTTGGCATAATCTAGTAAACAGCCTGCTGCTTGTATAATAACAGGACACTGTTGATAACCAAAAGCCTCGAAGTTTTTTAGCTTAAACTGTTCGGTTAACAAACGAGTCGCAGTCGATAGCGTAAAAGCCCAAGGTGGCATGCGCTTAACACATGGAAAGCGTTTTAAAGGTAAATCTTCTATGAAATCTTCGTATATCAGTAATTCTGAAGGCATCAAACGCAGCAGCTCACTGTAGAGTTTTTCTCTATTATCAATTTGCATTGCTTCAAAACGCCCACTGGATATTTCTAAACTGACTAAACCAAATTGAGATTTTTCTCCATATACTGCAATGAGTAGGTTCTCTTGAGTCGTTTCTAAAAGCATTTCATCGCTAATAGTGCCTGGTGTAATAATACGTGTTACTTGCCGTTGCATCAGAGTTTTAGAGCTAGGTGTTTTCTTATCAGATGAACCATGATTGGATTCTTCTATTTGTTCACAAATAGCAATGGAATAACCAAGCTTTACTAATTTAGCGAGGTAAGTATCGACACTACGAAAGGGTATACCGGCCATTCGGATAGGTTTGCCATTTGAAACTCCGCGCTTTGTCAGCACAATATCGAGTAATGCAGAAGCTTGCTCAGCATCGTCATAGAATAATTCATAGAAATCACCCAGACGATAAAAAACTAATTTATCTGGGTGTTCCGATTTGATTTGTAGATACTGTTGCATCATAGGGGTATGGCCCATATTTTCCTCCCCTATTGATTTAACCTCGGATTTTTTATAAACCCAATAGTAAACGAGATGGATCTTCTAAGCACTTTTTAATAGTCGCTAAGAAGAGTACTGATTCTCTACCGTCAATAATGCGATGGTCATACGATAACGCAAGATACATCATTGGACGAATTACAATTGCTCCAGTTTCAGCATCGACGACAGGCCGTTTTTGAATAGTATGCATACCCAAAATAGCACTTTGAGGAGGGTTAATAATAGGTGTTGATAGCAATGAACCAAAGACGCCACCATTCGTAATTGTAAATGTGCCTCCTGTTAATTCATTGATACTGAGTTTTCCGTCGCGCGCTTTTTTAGCGTAATCATTAATACTTTTTTCTATTTCTGCAAAACCTAATTGGTCCGCATTACGGATAATAGGAACGACTAAACCTCGTTCAGTCGAGACTGCAATACCAATATCATAATGATGATGATAGACAATATCATTACCATCAATTGCAGCATTAACAATAGGGAATTGTTTTAAAGCTTCTATAGCAGCTTTCGTGAAGAAAGACATAAACCCAAGGCGCACACCATGTTTCTTTTCAAAATCTACTTTGTAATTATTGCGAATTTCAATCACCTTTCCTAAATCGACTTCATTAAAGGTTGTAAGTAGTGCAGTTTCTTGTTTAGCTGCCAGTAATCTTTCAGCAATTTTAGCGCGTAAACGAGGCATGGGGACACGTTCAATAGTATTACGTTCTTGTCTTGCAACAGCACCGGTAACTTGTGTGTTAGCTATAACAGCATTTATCTTTTGAGATGACTCAGTCTTTTGCATGACATCTTCTGGCGTAATACGACCTGATTTCCCAGTGCCTTCAATAGAATCGAGTGCTATATTGTTTTTCTTAGCTACTCTGCGGGTTGCAGGCCCTGAGAATAATTCTGCTAGACGACTAGGTTGTGCTTCAGGTTCAGTACTATCAACTCCAGTTTCTAAAGGCGCATTAGCAGTTTCATTTACTTTGCCAGCATTATCAACAACTGCAGCACCCTCTTCTAAGATAGCCAATACTTCATCTGTTTTTACTACTGCATCCACTTCACAAGCAATACTAACAAGCCGGCCTGAAGCAGGTGCAGGCACCTCGATCACTACTTTATCAGTTTCGAGCTCTAATAAATTTTCATCTTGTTCAACGAAATCGCCGGCTTTTTTGTGCCATGTAATAATAGTAGCGTCCGCTACTGATTCGGGAAGTTGGGGTACTTTAATCTCAGTTGTCATAATTATTTTCTCAAAAAAATCTACAGATTAATTTTATACTAAACAGTCAGCATTATCCTAGTGCTTCTTTCAATAACTTTTGTTGTTCGGCTTCGTGACGTAGCGGGGATCCCACTGCTGTTGCAGCAGCTTCTGCACGACCTGCATAACGTAAGTGATTGTGAGAAGCCAACAGTTCCACTAATCTGAAGCGTATCCATTGCCATGCACCTTGGTTAGCAGGTTCTTCTTGACACCAAACAATATCAGAAACATGTTCGTAGTTTGCTAGTATCGCTTTCAATTCTTGATCAGGGAAAGGATATAACTGTTCTATACGAATAATAGCAACTTCTTTTGTATTTCTATCAGAAGATGCCATTAAATCATAATAGATTTTTCCGCTACATAAGATAACGCGCTTAATGAAGCTTGCATTATTTTCCACGTGATGAATAATTGTTTGGAAACTGCCTATGCTTAATTCATTTAATTCAGAAGTTGCTTCTTTGCGGCGTAACAAGCTTTTTGGCGTCATAATGATTAATGGTTTACGCCAATTTCGTTTGATTTGTCTACGTAATAAATGGAATTGTTGCGCAGGTGTCGTCGGGATACAAACTTGTAAGTTATCTTGCGCACATAATTGTAAGAAGCGCTCTAGTCGAGCTGAACTATGTTCAGGACCTGAACCTTCATATCCATGCGGTAAGAATAATACCAGCCCGTTAGATTGTCCCCATTTCTTTTCTGAAGCACTTAAGAACTGATCAATAATCAGCTGAGCACCATTGACAAAATCACCATATTGCGCTTCCCAGATAACGAGCGCTTTTGGCAAAGTGGTCGCATAACCATATTCAAATCCCATAGTTGCTGCTTCTGATAAAATGGAATCATAAATCGAAAATTGCATTGGGCTTTGCGCTATTTTTTGTAACGGGGTATAACTAGCATCCGTTTTATAATCGTGTAAAACCGCATGACGATGTGCGAATGTTCCTCTTTCAGTATCTTGTCCTGATAACCGCACCTTAAAGCCTTCTGATAATAACGTCGCATAAGCCAGCGTTTCAGCAGTACCCCAATTCATCAGTAATTCACCTTCAATCATCTTCTTTCGATCAGCAATCAATCTAGCCACCTGAGGCTGTAAGATCATATTTTGAGGTAATGCTGTTAAAGGTTCAGCAAAATCTTTGATTTGATTGGTAGCAACTGCAGTCTCTGCACTGCTACGCCAATCTTGAGATAACGATTCGGTCTCCTCATCCAATGCTTGAGCATTCCCTTGAGCGAATGGCGCTATGACACCGCCTTGTTTGACGCGTTTGCGATAATCGCTCAACCACGTTTCTGCTTCACCTGCTTGAATCGCGCCCTCAGCGCGTAATGTTTGTGCGTAGTCAAACCAAATAGGTTTCTTTGCTCGAATGGTTTGATACATGATAGGTTGAGTTGCTGCAGGCTCATCGGCCTCATTATGCCCATAACGTCTATAGCCTATTAGATCAATAAACACATCTTTTTGGAAATGCATACGATAGTCTAAAGCTAAATTAATTATCCAACAGGCCGCTTCCGGATCACTGGCGTTCACATGAAAAATAGGCACGTCAATCATTTTTGCAATATCAGTGCAATAATAAGTAGAACGAGAATCATTCGGATCCGTGGTAAATCCAACTTGGTTATTTAATACGATATGAATCGTACCTCCTGTTTGATAAGCCGGCGTCTGTGAAAGTTGTAAAGTTTCCATCACAATACCTTGTCCTGATACGGCTGCATCCCCATGAATAAGAATAGGCAGTACCTTCTTCCCATTATGCTCTCCATTTTCAATGAATTGCTCTTGCTTAGCGCGTGCTATGCCTTCTACGACAGGATTGACAATCTCAAGGTGAGAAGGATTAAATGCCAATTCAATGGACATTTCGCCATGAGGTGTTTTTAATGTGTTTTTAAAACCTTTGTGGTATTTGACATCGCCTGATAGCACATCTTCTTCATGATACGCGCCCGCAAATTCTTTCGATAGATTATCTATGTCTTTACCACACCAATTATATAATACATTTAGACGGCCGCGGTGCGCCATACCGATTACTAAAGATTTTATGCCTTGCTCAGTAGCGCGAAGGGTCATACTATCTAGCATTGGCATTAAAGTATCGGTGCCTTCAATTGAAAATCTTTTTTGTGCTACAAATTGAGAGCCTAAATGTTTTTCTAAACCCTCACTTTCTAATAGACGATGTAAAATGCGTTTTTTAATATCGGGACTGTATTGGGTTCTAATCGATTCAATACGCTTTATCAGCCAATCTTTTTCCTCTCGTGAGGTCATATGTGTGTACTCAAAACCAATAGAGCCACAATAAATAGATTTTAATCGGGCCAATATTTCATTTGGTGTGGCAGCTTCAAAGCCTAATTGACCTTGCATAGGTAATGTTGTATTAGCTACTTCGTGAAATTCTACATCTTGCATAAGTAGTACAAATGCTTCTGGCGCCTTTGCCAACCCTAGAGGATCTAATTGCGCCTGGAAATGACCATTCGTACGAAAGTTTTCAATCAATCTTAGTAATTGCATGGATAAATTGAAGAACAAAAGCTTGTGTTCTTCTTTTGTGTTAGAGGATGCATCATGTTGAATTCGTTCTACAGAGACTGGGTGAGCAAGTTGAGACCATTTAGAGTTTTCAACAATTTTTTCGAAATAATTTTTCCATTCTTGTGAAATGTGCGCATGATTCGCTACATCTAAATACCGGTTAAATAAGTCTTCAACATATGCACTATTGTCAGGCGTTAACCAGCCGCTGCCTGCAAATTCTTGAGGAGTTAGTTTTAATTGCTTTTTTTTGAGCGTTGTCATTATTATCTTGCCTATGGTGCTATCGGGTTGGTAGGTACTTTACTAATTTATTCGATCAGCTTCAATCCCTGTAGAAAAATTTACTAAGATAAATTCATGACATAGCATGATACTTGGATTCTACAAAAGACATATCCAGCTTGCATGCTATTCAAAAATTTATTTAAATGGTAATCTTTATGAAATAAAGTATTTGTTAAATGAATAATATTCCCTTTAATCTAGTACAGACACAGTTCATACTTACTTCCATTTTATCCTTTTTCAATGTGATTGATATTGACGCTTTTGTGAGTCAAATATGTTAGTAGTTATTTTAACAGAACTTAAAACAAATAAACAGCAAGTTTTAAGCATATTGTTGCATAGTTCGAAATCTTCATTCGCTTCAAATTAAAAATATATGCATGATTCCCAAAAGTTAAATAGACGCGCTCTATTGATTCAAACGCATTGTAATTTAGAAGATGATTATGAAAGCAGTGCAGCAGAATTTAAATCTTTAGTACAAGCTGCAGATATTAATCCTACCGAAAATTTAAGCAGTACTCGCACTGTACCTGATGCTAAATATTATGTTGGGCGTGGCAAAGCGCTTGAAATTCAAGCCATTGTACAAGAAAAATCTTTGGATTTAGTTTTATTTAATCATACGCTTTCCGCTTCTCAGAACAGGAACTTAGAAAAATTATTCAACTGTAGTGTGATCGATCGAAATGAATTAGTACTCAATATTTTTGCGCAGAGGGCACGTTCTTTTGAAGGAAAGCTACAAGTTTTATTAGCCCAACTACAACATTTATCAACGCGATTAATTAGAGGATGGACCCATTTAGAACGTCAAAAAGGCGGTATTGGTTTGCGAGGAGGCCCTGGTGAAACACAATTAGAAATTGATCGACGCTTACTGCGTCATCGTATCAAGGCACTCAAAGCAAAACTTGAAAAAGTCAAACAACAACGGTCTCAAAACAGACGTTCTAGGCAACATAGTAGTACCCCTCTGATTGCACTTGTTGGTTATACGAATGCTGGTAAATCAACTTTATTTAATCACTTAACCAACGCTAACACAAAAGTTGCCGATCAATTATTCGCTACTTTAGATCCATTGATTAGACGTTTTTCGCTACCTAATCATCAGAAAGTTTTATTAGCCGATACCGTTGGCTTTATTAGGCAATTACCCCATGAATTCATCGACGCTTTCTCTGCGACCTTAGAAGAAGTTAAAAAAGCAGATCTATTACTACATGTAGTAGATGCTTCCCATCCAAATCGTTTGAAGTATATTGAAGCCGTTAATATAGTGCTCACTCAAATAGGCGCACACAATATCCCTCAGTTAATGGTATATAATAAAATCGATCTTATGCCTATTGAGCGTGTTCAAGTAGAAAATGTCATTGATAACAAAGATTATATTGGGATATCATCTAAAACTGGAGAAGGTTTTAGTCAATTATATAGTCAATTGATGGAACACCTTTCCAATACTGTTGAAGCTATTGAAGAAGAATAACTCAAAATATCTCCAATCTCTGGAATCTTTCATGCAGCGTACTTTTATATGACAGAATAATGCCTGCAGTATCAGTGTTCGGGCGAGAAGCAAATCATAAAACTGCTATTATTTCCTCTAGATTGAAGGGGCATGATATAGCATAGATATTTTTGTAGTTATTGAGCCTTTTTGAATTAGGGTTTAGAATAACTGCATCGATCAACGTGCTATTAAATTTTTAGATCTTTTGCATAGAAAATTCAGTATAAATTGACATAATATATATTTTAGATTACTAAACCCCTGGCTCATCAATGCACCTAAAGCACAAAGTTTCTTTTTCCTTTAAAAAGCATATTCGTAACTTACTCAGTCATTTAACAAAAAAATTAGGTCAAGCGCTTTCTTTTTTGAAACATCTACAAGGGTTAGGTATGAGTAATCATTATATGCCTATAAAATTCAAAAATATTTTGCTGACTTTATTTCTAAACTTAACATTTGTTTGGATTTTGTCAGGTTTTTTTATAGTGCCTAATCATACAGAAGCGATTATTACTCGTTGGAGGCAATATAATAGAACCCTTGGTGCAGGCATTCATTGGCGTATTCGCTTTATTGAGCAGATTTTTAAAGTCAATATAGGACTACAAAAGTTTGATGTTAATAACAATTTAGTTTTCTCACAGGATGCTCAGTTGTTGTCTGCTGCGCTTGAGATACAATATACCATTCAAGATAGCTCGCACTTTTTCTTAACCATTAAAGATCCTATAAAATATTTAAGACACATTGCTTTAAGTCATTTGCATGAAGAAGTTAGCCATTATAAATTAGCAGATTTATTAGATAAAAAATCGCTTTATACTATTCAGGCTAATTTACAAAAAAAATTACAAGAAACGATTGATTTGTACAAAATGGGTGTTCACCTCTTAGATATTAGTTTGCCTGTGATTCGCTTTCCTGCAGATATTAAACAAGCCATGGAACAAACTCAAGAAACAATACAAAAAGCAAAGTATCTAGAGAGCCAAGCACAATTGCAAGCTAAGCAAATGGAATATGAAACCACATTAAAAATTCAGACATTATATGAAAAAGCTTATTTGCAAAAACAAAAGGCCATTGCTGCAGCTCAGACGGATACCAAGCATTTCTTAAAATTATTACCTCATTATAGAAAAACACCTCAATTAACGATGCAACGTTTGTACGTCCAAATGCTTAAAAAAGTTTCACACAAAAATCATAAATTACGCTTGATGAAAATAAAGCTAGATAATACAGCTGAAAACGCAACCTCTACCCCATCAAAAAAGCCATTATCCACAACAAAGAAATCCACTGTATCTAGCTATGACAAATAAAAAGTTTTTTTTAGAATATCTCCTAGGTTTTAGCTTATTTTTAGTTTATCTAAGTATCTATCAAGTAGCAGACACCGAAAATGCAATGCGCATTAGCAACATTCATTTCTTGAATCAAAATTCTGAGCACCGTTTAATTAAAAAGCCAGGGTTACATTTTAAATGGCCTTTACTGGAGCGAGTTGTCTTTTTAGATAAACGGGAACAACGTACACTCATTCGCTCTAATCCATTGATCATTCAAGATAGCGATACAATACGTATAGATTATCTCATCAATTGGCGTATTAAACACCCTCATCGGTATGTTGAGTTTATTAGCCACAATCAAGCTGATTGGCCAACGCTTTTGACTCGATGGAGTAATCAATTTTTACAACGTCATTGGATCAGAATTAACATTGAAAAACCAGTAACAAAACAGTTCGACAGTTTATCAATATACTTAAGCAAACGGGCTGCAATGATTGGTATTGAAATTATCTCATGTCATATTCTTCAAAAAATACCTACGACCGAAACTAAAAAAAACATCTTACAAAAACTATATCTATCTCAGACTAGAGATGCGCAGGAAAAACTTCACCAAGGACAATTACGGGTGCGTTCTATTGAGAGCCAAGCAAAAATTAAGCAAGCTATGTTATACACTAAAGCTAAAATGAAGATTCAAAATATTCAAAATGAAGGTGAACTATTAGCGATGCAAACTTATCTCAATGCTTATAATCAAGCCCCGAAATTTGCCGCTTTTTATCAGAATTTACAAGGTGAAGCATTGGCTATCAGCCAAAACCCAGAATTTTCATTGCTGTATCAAAATTTACGTGGGTATGTTTCTAGTTTTGAGACCAAAATGCCAAATACAGCAGTATTGAACATGCAAACTACTAACGCTGCGCTATAATAATATGCTGTACTCTTTTTTACGCACCAGGCATGCTCAAATAATATGCTCAGTTCATTGACGATCTTTAAGAAGACTGTCGCTGATGATAAAAGCGCAGTTATATCTCAAAAAATAGCGTCAGAACTTCTAGAAAGGTTGGATTTATTTCATTATTTCAATCCTGCTTTTATTTTAGAAGTAGGTTGCGGTACAGGCTATTGCCTTAAATTTTTACAAAAAGCTTACCCTCATGCGCGATATTTCGGTTTAGAAAGTTCCTATGCTCAGCTTTTAAAAGCAAAGACTCATGCGGCGCATCAGCGGCTTAAACCGCCTCCTACTTTCCTGTTAGGGGATATAGAAAAACTACAATTTATTGGTGAACAATTTGACCTTATCTGCGCTAATCTAGCTTTATTATGGATACATGATCTTGGGCAATGCTTATTAAAACTGAAAAAGCTTCTCAAGCCTAACGGCCTATTACTTTTTTCGATGCTGGGTCCCGATACTTTCAAAGAATTAAGCATCTATAGGCAATTCAAAGATGCTGCAATGGCCCCTGGGGCTTTTGTAGACATGCACCATCTCGGTGATATGTTAGTGAAAGCACAATTCAGTGATGTTGTCGTCGATGCTCACTATTTCGATGTTCGTTATAACAACTTCCATCATGCTTACCAAGAGATAAAGCAGATGGGTTTTGCTTCTTTGCTCAGCGATAGGCAGGCGATACCTGAACAACACCCTCTGTATTTAGAATATAATGATATCTCTATTACTTGGGAAATACTCTATGCTCAAGCATGGTGCTTACCTCACCAAAAAGTGTTTTCCAATACATCCTCCCAAGAAATTGCTATCCCAATTGATAAGATTTATAAAAAATAATATAGATGAAATAGGTTTAGTGTTGATTGCTTTTTGGTTGGATGCGTGCATGGCTAATCTTACAGCGCAATGATAAACCAGAGATAGCATTGAATTGAATCAGTATTGATCCAAAGATCATTTATCTTGCTTATATTTTATATCGATTGATCTACAGCTGATCAAGACTGACTAAAGCTCAGTCAATAGATTCTGCTGTATTTATTAGTTGTTGCACAACACATATTCTGGCTCGTCATGCTTGTGTGGTATATAAGTACAGTGCATCGGTCAGAGGATTTGAACTTCAGATCCCTTATCCCCCCCACAGCGAGTGTTCTAAAAAGAAGATCTATACGGAATATGATAAAAAGAAACGCTATACAGATCGTTAGTTGGTAATGAAGCAGCGACCGTTGTGCCTCCCAGCGCTTCGATACAGCGAGAATGGGCAGCTCCATCAGCAGAGAGTCCAGTGATCCAGCTACGGTACTGATCGTTAGTTAAAAATAAGTCAGCGGCCGTTTTACCTCCTACCTCAATCAGTGCTTTGATACAGCTAGATCGCTCCCATGCGCTAGAGAGTCCAGTGATCCAGTGGCTATACTGATCGTTGGTTAAGAATAAGTTAGCGACAATGTTGTTGCCTTTTTTGATAACCTCGCTGATAGCAACAGATTGAACGCTTGCATGAAGTAATGCACCTATATACTGAACCCACTGGCTGCTGAGCGCTAAGTCTTGCAAAACGTACAGGATCGCGTTTGGCCAGGAGAAACACATAATCTCATGGAGGAATTTCCCTTGCTGAGCCTCAGGAACAATACTTTCCCATAATTCTTTGTGATAGAGTATCAAGCATGCAGAGACTGGGCTCGCCTCTGCTTGTCGCTTAAAACTGTCTTGCGTCTTCTTTAGCTGCTGTAATGTCTCATAGGCCTGCTGACCTTCTGTATGGAAACGCAAATACCTTACTTGTACTGCGGATGGGTCATCTCTAAATAGCGTAAAGAGATCATCGTGCTGATGGTATTCAGGTTGAATATACTGCTTCCAGCGGAGATTATCACGTACAATAGATTGCAATCTTTTAGATTCTTCGATCAAAGAGAGTTTGTATAGTGCTTCAAGGTCAAGGTAGTCTGCAATGTCATTGAGTAACTCAGTGGGCAGTTGGTGTAATAGTAATTTTGGCATCAGATAGACCCTCATTGTCGGTAATGCTTTAGAATAAAAAAGTTGGATAATAGTCAACGTTTTTCTGGGTCGAGTATCCTACCAAATCGGCTTGCTACTACACCATATAATATATTCTAAATCAACATAACGAAGCCCCCTTTAAATAAACATAGCAGTCCTGCTCAAAAGATGATTCAACGGACCCCTCTGCTGTGTCGCTTGAGGTGCGCGATTCACATGATGGTATTTTGCTTCCATGATAAAGCCAAGCCTCTTTAGATAAATAAATACATTACAGAGCATTCTCCTCTTACGAGTGCTCAACAGACTCATGATTCTGGGGCAATAACTTTTGAATCTGTAGTTGAATATTTTTTCTACCCTCCCAAGTATCGATCGCTAAGCGATAATGCACCTGAACAGTGCGAATGAGTGCATTAGGCCATTGATTAAGATCAGCATAAAATAAAATACCTTTAAATATTTTATCGCTGTTTTCTAATTTTAGGGTCAGTTGAAGATGAGAGTGTCCTACAATACGTTGATTGAGCAATTGAAAACAACCATTAAATACAGGTTCGGGAAAAGCTTGTCCCCAGGGACCTGCATCTCTTAATAAGATTGCAAATTGAACATTCAGTTCTTGAGCAGTCAATTCTCCATCAAGCTGCACAAGACTTTGTGAGGACATAGAAGTCATGGCTGTTTCTACACTTTTTTCAAAAATGTGTTCAAATTGTTCGTATTGATCAAGCTTTAAACTAAGGCCTGCTGCAGCAGCATGTCCTCCAAATCGCGTTAGTACTTCTGGATATTGACTTGCAATCGTGGATAATATATCCCGGATATGAATGCCAGGAATAGAACGTGCCGATCCTTTTAGTTCTCCCGGTTGATTAGTCGGTGCAAATACAATACTAGGTATTTTAAATTTCTCTTTGATACGCCCCGCTACTAAACCCGTAATGCCTTGATGCCACGAAGGATGAAACAAACAAATACTGGTTTTTTTAGAAGAAACATCCATTTTTTCTAAAATATGAAAGGCCTCTATACGCATTTTATTTTCAATAGAGCGCCGCGTTTTATTTAATTCATCTAATTGCTGAGCTAAACTTAATGCTTTTTGCAGATCATCTGTCAATAGACACTCGATTCCAATAGACATATCTTTCAAACGCCCTGCTGAATTTAATCGTGGCGCAATTTTAAAACTAAGGTCACTAGCAGTACACTCCTCCAGCGAACAATTGGCAATACTGGCTAATGCCCTTATACCCGTGCGAACCTTATTAGCCTGCAATTTTTTTAATCCATGATAAACTAAAATACGATTGTTTTTATCGAGAGGCACCATATCAGCGATGGTACCTAATGCTACTAAATCGAGCCAAGCATCCATTTTAGGATAAGGAATCTGTTGATTTTTAAACCAATGCATTTGCTTGAGACGCTCTCTGAGTGCTAACATCACATAAAAAATCACTCCTACTCCTGCTAAGTTTTTACTTTCAAAAGCATCACTTTCTTGTTGCGGATTAACAATAGCATCTGCTGAGGGTAATATGGTAGGAGGTATATGATGATCGGTGACCAAGACTTTGATGCCTTTTTCTTGAGCTGCTTTGACACCTAAATTGCTAGAAATACCATTATCAACTGTTATGATTAAATCTTGCTTTTCTGCCAATACTACGATCTCTGGCGTTAAGCCGTAACCATATTTAAATCGATTCGGCACAATATAATTTACGTGCCGTGCACCAAAGGTTTTTAATACTTGTACTGCCAATGCCGTACTGGTCGCACCATCCGTATCAAAATCCCCTACCACTAAAATATGTTTTTGACAAATCAATGCATCGACTAATAAATCGGTTGCTTTTTGAATATCTTTTAGGTTTTTGAAATGCAGTAAATACTTAATATCATAATTTAATTCTTCTACTGAAAAAATATGTCGCGCTGCATAGATTTTTTGTAGAATCGGATGTAAATCTTCTAAAGCAAGATTTTCTGCAGAGAGTAAAGTTTTACTTGAATTCAAGAGCATTTTAGCTAGTCGGTATCGTATAACGCCAAAATCGGCGAATAGTATAAGGGGTTGAAGTATAAATACGCCCTTGATGATCATATAAGCGTAACGTATTCATAGTATGATTTTTTAACATTCTAACGAATTGCTGCAAGAAATTTAAAATTTCTTCGCGAGATTTATTTTTATAAATAAATAGATATTGTTGCTCTTTAGAAAAGACAGTCATCTCTTGCTCCCAATTAGTCCAATCCTGTTTTACAGCATATTGTTTCCAATGAGCTAAACCTTGTACTAAAGGCACATCACTCCAGACGCTTTTGCTGATAGAATTTGTCTTATTGGGTTTTGTTGCGATCTTTTGTGTAGGCAAAAATCCTCCTCCCCAAAACCATAAGCTATTAAAGGGCATGTCTGTTGCATGCAGCAACATCTGTACTTCGGTAAAAAGTTTTTTCCATGGAACAAAACGACACAATGAAGTATTTGCGTTTTCAGTTAACCACTGTTCAATAGACACTCCTTGTTGTAATATTTCAACATTTGCAGTTTCTAATTGAGGATCAAACGGCATGCTTAAATACCATCGATCATCACAAGGTGTATGTAGCGTGATGTAATACTCAGAAAATAACTTTTTTAATTGATTTGATACGCTAGCAATGCTATCTCCATTAAGCTCCGATAACAAAATAGGTTCAGCAAAAAATTGATCCCCTTTCACAACAAGGTTTTGAGGATCTGCCCTTAACCAATAATGCTTTGAAGTATCCAGTTGATCAATCAAACCAGTAAAAGCTGCTACTGGTACCTTTTGTGCACAAGGCACTTCTAGTAAATGACACCATAATGCTGTTTCATTAAAATTTGGCTGGTACTCAATAGTTGCGCGTGCTAATAAATATGCTAGCGTTTTTTCCCAATGAACATCAGTAGAAAGCTGAGCGATATTTTGAGGCAACATACAATCAATATATAATACCATAGCGATACACAAACTAAGTATTGAATCTATGAGTTAGGTTAGATAAAGCACTGATATAATAAAACAGTTACCACAAGCAATGCACTCACAATACTAAATCGAGTCACTATTTTGGTTTCTGATAAACCTTTTAATTCGAAATGATGATGAAAGGGCGCCATCAGAAATATACGTTTTCCAGTTAGTTTAAAAGAAAGCACTTGTAAAATCACAGATAAGGTTTCTAAAACAGGGATCAATGCCATAATGGCAAATGCTAATTCTTGCTGTAAGACAATAGCGATAAAGCCAAGCAGTGCCCCTAGTGGCAAACTACCGATATCCCCCATAAAAACTTGCGCAGGGTAACTATTAAACCATAAAAAGCCAAGCCCTACTCCTACTAAACTTGCGCACACAAGCTCAAGTGCTTTAGCATTTTCAAACAAAGTAGGTTCACTATACATACCCAACATCCCTAAACCAAATGCTAATAAGATAATATGGGTAATAGCCAGTCCATCTAAGCCATCGGTAAGGTTGAAGGCATTGCTACTACCAGTCATAATAAAATAAGTCCAAGGGATGAAAAGTAACCCTAGCTCAATTGTAATAGGTCCTATTATCAAAGCTGGAGGATGCTGAGCCATTTTATAAAGCATGCAAGCCACACTAAAACTGAGTAAAGATTGAAGCCCATATTTAGCTTTAGCCGTTAAATGTTGTTTGTCTCTTAAGAAAACTTTCCGATAGTCATCCAATCCCCCTATTGCACCAAATCCAAGTAAAATAATATAAACTAACCCATGCATTGGCGTATTGAAATGGCCCCACAATATCAGGTTCATTATCATCACACCTAAGATGATAATACCGCCCATGGTAGGCGTGCCGATTTTTGCAAGATGTCGTTTCGGCACATTGACCCGCACGGGTTGATCAGGTTGTAGTGAATATAACTTAGCAATGATCCAGCCCCCAGCGACAAGGCTGAGACTAAAAGCTGTTAATAAACTACCCAGAATATAAAACATAGCATTACAAAAAACTTATAAATGACAAGTAAAGTATCCTATCACTCTCGTTGAGGCTTTGCTATCACTCCACTCCAATGAGGCTAATGAATATGTAATGAAGTACAAGTAGTTTTAAACCTAGTTTAAGCGCTTTTCTGCCATTATAATGCCACCACTATGTGCTGCTGTTGAGTCAACTTTGTTGACATGATCAGTATGGGAGCGCGTTTTAGCAGGTATCATCCAGGGGGTCGGTGTGCTTGTACAGATCATATTTAATGCTTTATACCCTTGTGTTAGTTGATCCAATGATGCTTGGCTTTGATAGTAATCATACTCTTTAAAAAGACCTTGATTTAATAAGATATCTTTCATAATGATATGATCACTGCTGCTAGTGACAAGATCTTTTTTTAATAAAATTTCTAGTATTTGAATAGGTGTATATTCCTGATTGTTTTTCATATGTAGATCTACGCCGCCTTGCTTGACTAAAACATTGACCACTTGAACAGGATTATGCATAAACCTTGGATGAGGAGATTTAACTAAAACGGCATAATGAAGCGGTGTATTCTTATCTTTATTTTGAGGATTTCTATTAATATTACAGCTGATTAAATATCGCACCGTATTGGCTTGACCAAAAGCAGCCGCTAAATGTAAGGGTGTATTGCCATCAATCGTTTCTACTTCTAGCGCTGCTCCTTCAAGGATCAAAAAGGCGATTAAATTGCCTTTTTGCATTGTTTCTTGGGGTAGCAGTGTATCACCTTTTTTCACTGCAATATGCAGTGGCGTTTCACCAATATAGTTTCTAAAATCCATATCTGCACCTGCTTCGATAAGCATTTTGATTGCTTTGATAGCAATAGCATTATAATAAAATTGTTTTTTGGCGCTCAGCGGTATTTTATCGATGATAATGTGAATCGCTGTATTACCCAATAGATCTTTTTGATTTAATGCAACATTTGGGTTTTTTAATACCATTTTTAAAGCCGATAACAACTGTTCTCCTGTGAATACATTGACTACGCAATGTAAAAGATAGTGATTATAATGCAATTTCTCTTCTTGAGAAGAAGCTACTTTTGCGGGATCCATGCCATACTTCCAAAAGCTAAAATATTTTTTGATATCTTCCATATAGACTTCCTTTTAAATCACTGCGGCCTTGAACAGGTAAAGCATTAATGCTCTGTTGCTTCGAACAAAGTATTTAAATGATAGCTTATTTCTCTATTGAATGTAAATTGCTTTCTAGGGGAAGTCTCACGCACAAACAAGTCATTCATTATTTTGTAAGAGCTTGTACCACTTTTTCCATAGCACTATTTCTAGAGCCTTTAATTAAGACAGTACAATGTTATCTAATTGTCGATCTAATGCATGAATGAGAATTGTTATTGGCGGCATTGATTCAGTAAAATATCTATTGGAGTTTTCTTAGAGGTTTTGCACTCCTATCCATGCATGGCTTCAATATGCGTAGAGACTTTGTAGTCTTCTCAATTTTTTTGAGAATCTCTTCTGTACGCCAACCCTGTCTTCAACAAATTAGTATATAGAAGATCCATAAGAGTGTCTACCTGACCGTTTTTACAACCAGCATGCTCTCTTTTTGGGAGACAAGCACTACTTAAAGGGTTTTCTACAAGGCTGTAATCCCATAGTCCTTCAATAAAAGGAGCTATGGCACATACTCTCCAGTCTAAGCTATTGATTGAATGCATACCAGTGCTATAGAGATAGCTGTTTTCGTTCGAAGGCTTTTTCTTTAATCAATAAGTCCTCAACGGATGTCCCAACTGCTTCAGCAAGCGCTGCTAGGCAGTCGGATCGAGTCTTCTCATTGCTAATCTGAGTGATCATAGTCCGATATTCGGCTTGTTCTAGGAATAAAGCCGCCACGGCTTCACCTCCGCTTTTAATCAGAGCGAGAATACACCGAGCTCGAACAGTCTCATGGGTGATCTGAGTGATCATAGCCCGGTATTCGGCTTGTTCTAGGAATAAAGCCGCCACGACCTTGCCTCCATTCTTAATCAGAGCGATGGTACACTCAGCTCGAACAGTCTCATGGGTGATCTGAGTAATCATAGCAAAGTATTCGGCTTGTTCTAGGAATAAAGCCGCCACGGCTTCACCTCCGCTTGCAATCAGAGCGACAATACACCGAGCTCGAGCAGTCTCATGGGTGATTTGAGTGATCATAGCCCGGTATTCGGCTTGTTCTAGGAATAAACCAGCCACAAACTTGCCTCCATTCTTAATCAGAGCGATGATACACTCAGCTCGATCAGACACATCGGTGATCTGAGTGATCATAGCCCGGTATTCGACTTGTTCTAGGAATAAAGCCGCCACGGCTTCACCTCCGCTTTTAATCAGAGCGCGGATACACTCAGCTCGGACAATCTCATCGGTGATCTGAGTGATCATAGCCCGGTATTCGGCTTGTTCTAGGAATAAACCAGCCACAAACTTGCCTCCATTCTTAATCAGAGCGATGATACACTCAGCTCGAACAATCTCATCGGTGATCTGAGTGATCATAGCCCGGTATTCGGCTTGTTCTAGGAATAAACCAGCCACAAACTTGCCTCCGCTTTTAATCAGAGCGCGGATACACTCAGCTCGAACAATCTCATCGGTGATCTGAGTGATCATAGCCCGGTATTCGACTTGTTCTAGGAATAAAGCCGCCACGGCTTCACCTCCGCTTTTAATCAGAGCGCGGATACACTTAGCTCGAACAATCTCATCGGTGATCTGAGTGATCATAGTTCGATATTGGGCTTGTTCTAGGAATAAACCAGCCACAAACTTGCCTCCCTTTCGCATGAGGACTTGCAGGCGATCAGTTCTATCGCGTTCGCTTAATGCGCGTATATAATCCATCCACTGGCTACTCAGTGTTGAGTCTTGTAAAGCTTCTAATATCGCGCTTGGCCATCGACTCACGATTGTATTGATGAAGGCTCCTTTTGCAGCATCGATCATATCTTCTTGCCATAACTCTTGATGAAAGAGGATCAAGCGTGCAGAGATCTCACGATGTAGTGCTTGTTGCTTAAACTGTTCTGCCTTTTGAGCGCCTGATGCTTCTTTTGATTGACTGATTTGCTGTAATGCACGATAGGCTCGCTTCCCCTCCTTATTGATATGCAAATATTCTACTCCATTAACCGCATGTGAATTCTCAATAAAAAGTCTAAATAGAGTACTCTCATTAGCCTCATGGTATTCAGATTTTACATACGGGACCCAGCTCTTGTCATCAGAAAGGGGGTCTCGAAAACTGGTAGCAGTGTTGTACAGGTTTAGCAATGCTGCGGGTTCACAATAAGTTAAAATATGCAACAGCAGTTCATCGGGCAATGCTTGTAATAAGGATTTGTCGTTCATATAAATTTTCATCAGGCTGCATAAAGAAAATCCAATTTGTGCGAAGTGTGCACGACGGATGTTGAATTTTTAGGCAGTTAAGTGAACTTAATTTACTTTTCTTAAAAAGTCAACATTCAACGTTCATCTTGACTAAAAGCAGCACTAATATAAGGGTGTGTTGACATCAATCGTTTCTGCTTCTTAGGTAAAGCATTAATGCCCTGTTGCTTCAACCAAAGCATTTAAATGGTAGCTTATTTCTCTATTGAATGTAAGTTGCTTTCTAGGAGAAGCCTCACGCACAAAC
>Ga0233335_1000042_pt1 | contig 47994 bp, 48 predicted proteins | sample GEONDECOMP222_FD_180695 | JGI IMG/M metagenome (GOLD analysis project Ga0233335, IMG submission 180695) | Leaf litter microbial communities from Shasta-Trinity National Forest, California, United States - GEON-DECOMP-222 | ecosystem: Environmental > Terrestrial > Plant litter > Unclassified... | reverse complement strand
TAGGTCCTGTGAGCCGTGTTCGTCGTAAAGCGTTCCCACCGCGGTTTCCGAAGCCCGACGCCTATCCACATGGGCCGATCATTCTCTTGAAACGCGCAGCCGACCCTCGGATTGTCGAAATTGGGACGAAGCCGTCGTTCGGGTGGGCCTCGGTGAACGGCGGCTTACGCACACTTCGGTCGTTCGAGCGCCAAACTCGGCTCCGACCGCCTATAGCTGACGGAGGCCGCGATCTCCTCGGGCGACGCCCTGCGCTGCAAGGGCGATTCCTATGGGTTCCGTCAACCTACCGGAAATAGTGCTAGCTCCGGATCATAGGCGTACTTGGATCGGCTGCCCTTGCGCGTCTCGAGGATCGCGCGGCACGTCGCCGCGTAGCGATTTAGTCGATGCTCTTTCGTGGCCGGTCTACCAACCGTCGCCCCCACCTTCGTTTCAATGATCATGCGCGCCGCGCCGATCCCACAAGGCTTAAAGCGGCTGCCCTGCCTGCCAGCGCTCCAACTCAACTGGGTCGTGGGTGCATGTAACCGTCACCGCGCCGCGGTGTCGCATCGATAAAGCGCGTAGGCGGTCCTGATTACCCAAACGGGCGGCGGCATCGACCTCCATCAGACGCTGGTAGGCCCGCAGCCCAGGCGTGCACCGCCGACGCGCTTGCCGCATCTCGCCGCGGTAGAAGTAGGCGTCGCCTGCGTGCAGCATCCACTTACCATCATCTTGCCTGATCGCGACGCCAGCATGACCCCAGGTATGGCCCGGCAATGGTACCATCAAGATCTCTGGCGGCAGACACTCCAGGTCTCGCACGGCGTCAAACCCGAACCAGGGCTCGCCCTGCGCACCGTAGCCCCGCCACCTCGAGACTTCGTCCAGCTGTGTTGGACGCCAGCGGTTGCGGGCCACAAAGCCGGCGCGCGGGCCGGTGGCATCGTCATATTCGCGTTGCATGACGTGGACGGTCGCGTTGGGGAAGTCTTCCAGACCGCCAGCGTGATCGAAATCGAGATGGGTCGCAACGATATGTCGTACGTCGTCGGCCCGATAGCCGAGCGCTTCGACCTGGCGGATCGCGGTCTCATGCTCGTGCAGGCGGATGTTCAGCATCATGCGCCACGGTAGGGTGATCCGCGGCTGGGGATGCAGATGCGGGTGCGCTACGTCCCGGAGCCCATAGCCTGTGTCGACCAGCACGAGCCCATGGGCGTCTGTCTCGATCAACAAACAGTGACAAACGATGCGACCGAGCACTCCGAGGCTCCGGCCGTCAAAAAACGCGCCGCCGAGCGGGCAATCGGTTCCGCAATTCAGATGATGAACCCGCACTGCTGGTCTCCCCGAAAACTGGAACAATGCCGATCACTCGGCTTTGGGTGAGTCCTCGGCTTCCCCGGCTTTATCGGACGACTTCTTCTTCGAGGCCGACTGCTTTCCGCGTCCATTGTTGCCGCCGCCCCGGCCGGTACCGGTACTGCCGCTGGCGCCGTCGCCGCCTTTCGTCGTAATTGCACCCGGGTTTCCGCCTGCACCTTTCACAGCCATCGTGATTCTCCTTGCTGCTGTCCCGACCACGAACTTCCATCCGCAAGCGCAGTTCCCAAATTAGCACCTAAACACCCGTCAACGGGCGAAAACTAACCTGGTTTTATCCAGTACTCGATGACGGTTCCGCCGATATCTTTTACAACAGGTACGGCAAGGTTTTGCTCCGTGAGCGGTCCACGCGAGATTACCGTGATCATTAGAGCAGGCGCGTCTTATCCGGGGCTACCTTGTCTAAGTGCGCGCGAGGATCGCCAAGTGAGGAACGGCATCGCCCGTTATGCGCTTTTTCCATGAAGCGGAGAGAGCCGACCTTATGATCCTTGTGGAATGTGAAGCATGCAGCCTGCGCACGCCGCGCCGGCGCCCAGTCGGGTGCCTAGCATGAGTACCTCGCGCTGGCCGAGCACACTCTGGCTCGTCCGACATGGGGAAAGCGCAGGCAACGTCGCCCGGGACGCGGCGCATGCCAGGGGCGCCGAGCGTATCGAGCTGAGCGCACGCGACGTGGACATCATGCTATCGGCACGTGGCGAGACGCAGGCACGCGCGCTAGGCGGATGGTTTGCCGCGGTGGTGGTCGAGGATCGACCTGAAGTCCTGCTCGCTTCGCCTTACGTTCGTGCCCAGAACACCGCGCGGCTGTTCCGCGAAGCCGGGGGCGCCGCTGGCGACGAGCCGATCTGCATCGATGAGCGTTTGCGCGAGAAGGAGTTCGGCATTCTCGATGGCTTGACGACGAGCGGCATCGCATCGGTCTTCCCCGAACAAGCCGAGTTCCGGCGCACGCTCGGCAAATTCTACCAGCGCCCGCCCGGCGGCGAGAGCTGGTGCGACGTCATCTTCCGGCTGCGCTCGCTGATGGACACGATCGCCCTCCACTATGCCGGACGGCGGGTGATGATCGTCGCGCATCAGGTCGTCGTGCTCTGTCTGCGTTACATCCTCGAGAATTTGACTGAGGAAGAGATTCTCGAGATCGACCGGGAGGGCGATGTGGCCAACTGCTCGGTCACCGAATACCGCTTCGACCCGGCCAAGGGTCGCGAGGGGAAGCTCGCTTTGGTCCGATACAATGTCGTTGCGCACATCGAGGAGCAAGGCGGCGCAACCGTAACCACCGAGCCTGATGTCGCAGTAGGAGCCCGTGGATGACCGACGCCACCCCCATCGACAGCGCATGGATCGCCGCCAACCCTGTGCCGGTTCACAGCAGCGGCACCACCAAGAACAGCCGCGGTCGCGTGCTTGCGATCGGTGGATCGCGTATGGTGCCCGGTGCGATACGCCTTACCGGCGAAGCGGCTTTGCGCGTCGGAGCGGGCAAGCTCCAGATGGCGACCGTCAGCTCCGCTGCCGTGATGCTCGGGTTGCTCGTGCCAGAGGCGGCCTTGATCGCGCTGCCCGAGGACGAGCATGGCGAGATCGCGCCCGAAGTCGGAAAGCCGCTCGATAAAGCTCTGGCAGAATGCGATGCCGCGGTTATCGGTCCCGGTATCGGAGATCCCGATGTCGCCAAGCAGCTGCTGCGCAAGGTCCTGTCCGAGCAGCGCGACGATTTGGTGCTGGTGGTCGATGCCATGGCGATCGGGACCTTGCCCGAATTGCGCGCCGAAGCATCGCATTTTGGCGGCCGGCTCATCCTGACCCCGCATTTCGGTGAAATGGCGCTGCTGACCGGGCGCGACGAAGACGACATCGCGGCCGATCCCGGCACCGTCGCCCAGGACGCCGCCGCCGACTTCGGCGCGGTTGTCGCCCTTAAGGGCAGTAGTACGGTGGTCGCGGATCCTGACGGCACATTGCTCCATTATGGCGGGGGCGGGACGGGTCTGGCGACAGGTGGGTCGGGCGACGTGCTGGCCGGTGCGATCGGCGGGCTGATCTCTCGCGGCGCGACGCCGCTGGTCGCCGCCGGCTGGGGCGTGTGGCTGCACGGGCAGAGCGGCCGGCGCGTCGCGACGACGAGCGGCCCGATCGGCTTTCTCGCGCGCGAGCTGTCAGGCGAGTTCCCGCGCCTGCTGCCGCAATAACCAGGAATGGCCGTCCACGACATCGCGACCCGCACATACAATCACGGCTCCCGGCTCGATCCGAATCTCCGCAGCCTGCTGGACACCGACTTCTACAAGCTGTTGATGCTGCAGATGATCCGGCACCTCTACCCGGACGTGCAGTCGACCTTCGCGCTGATCAACCGCGCCACTACGGTGCGGCTTGCAGACGCGATCGACGAGGGCGAGTTTCGCGCGCAGCTCGACCACGCTCGCACCCTGCGCTTCGCCTGCGCTTTGACCCAGCCGGTCGGCAGCTTCCGATAGGACCGGACATTCACCATGGTTTGAGCGAATGACCATCTCTGGTCGACACCGGTCGGCGTGTCCTGGGACTTTGCGGCCATCGCAGCAGCGGGCGCCAAAGGCAGCTTCCAATGGAAGCGGACGTTCGCGATCTTGCCCCCACCACGCCCTTGGACGATTGCCTGTGGGCGATTGCTGCCCGGCTGGTCTAGGAACAGGACGGCGATAGCTGATATCAGCACTCGTGCGCGAACTTGGCCGGACTCACCCCTGCGCGGCGACGGATACACTCCTCCACGCGTCCCAAGTTGCCAGACGCTCACGATATGAACCTTCGATCTGGTCGATTGTGCCAGCTCCGAGCGCGATACGAAGAGGTGGCATCTCCGCATCCACAACGGCCAGAATCGCAGCCGCAGTCGCGCTTGGATCACCGAATTCGTAGGTAGCGAAGGCTGCCGCCAGTCCTGTGCGGATTCCGTCATAGGCCTGATTTGGCGATGACTGCTTGGCCGACGAGGAATTGTTGAAGTCCGTGGCGTAGCCACCCGGCTCGATGAGAGTGACCTTCACACCAAACGCGGCCACCTCCTGCGACAGCGTGTCGAGCAGGCCTTCAACCGCGAACTTGGACGCGCTGTAAATTCCGAACGACGGAACGGTGCTTACCCCCAGCACACTCGAGACGGCCAGCAGATGGCCGGACGATTGAGCCCTGAAGATGGGGAGAGCAGCCTGCGCCAGCCACATCGTCCCAAAGAAGTTGGTGTCCATCTGCGCCTTTGCTTCCGCCTCGCCGATCTCCTCAACGGCACCCTGATGGCCGTAGCCGGCGTTGGACAAAACGACGTCCAGACGGCCGAACACCTGACGGCCCTGTTCCACCGCGGCGAAGACGCCCTGACGATCGGTGACGTTGAGGCGGAGCGGCAGGATCGCGTCGCCGAACCGGTCAACCAGGTCACCGAGAGCCGAAGTATCGCGCGCGGTGGCGACGACCTTATCGCCGCGCTCGAGCGCGGCGATCGTCCAGCGCCGTCCAAAGCCGCGCGCAGCGCCGGTGATGAGCCAGATCTTAGGCGTAGTCATAAAATGTATCCTTCCGCGCTCGCTTCGAGCGCAGAGCCGGACGCCGGTTTCGGCGCGGCCTTGAGTCTCGCCCAAGGCAACCGAACCCGACGTCAGCTCGTTTTGATGTAAGAGAAACCAGCGGCTTAGCGTGCCGTGTCGAGGCCATCCACGATAAACACGCGGTACTCGGCGCCCTTCAGGCGGTGCTTCAGCGCTGCCTGATAAAGCGGATCATCATAGGCCGCCTTGGCGGCGTTGCTGGTCTCGAACTCGACGATGACGGCACCGTCGACACGCGGGCCCTCCAGGGTTTCGACCGCACCGTAGAAGGCAAGCGGCGTAGCAGGATGACCGGCCGATGCCGCGGGTGCCGCTTCCTCGTATTTCCTGAACTCTTCGGGGTCGGTGATCCGGTCTCGGACGTAGACGATATAGGCGCTCATGGCGTGCCTCGCAGTTGGCGAGCCGCACGTCTTCATGACGGCGGCTCAGGATAAGGATCTGAACGATGCGCTCAGGCGGGGGGCAGATCGCCCAGTCGCTCTGCGAAGTTTAGCTCGAAGTCGCCGACCTGGCCGAGACCCGCCTCCTTCATCTTGCCGAACGCGTTCTGTGCCTCCGGCCACAGATCGACACCCTGAAGAATGTGGTTGGAGGTCCACAGGTCGCCTTCCGACGGCACGCCGGCGCGCCCGTTGACCATCTTCTTGCCTGTTTGGAGCGCGCGCTTTTCGAACCGGCTCATACGCATAGCCAGATCGTCGACGAACGCGTCGAGCAACGCGTCAGGGATCGAACGATTCACGAAGCCGTAGCGCTCGCCGATGTCTGCGCCGAAGTCGTGCGAGCTGCAGACGATCTCGAGCGTCCGCGAGCGACCGACCAATGCGGACAGCCATTCGATGCCCCCACCCCCTGGGATCGACGAGCCGCCAACCTCGATAAGAGAGAACTGGGCGCGTTCAGTCGACGCGAAGCGCATGTCGCACGCGAGCGCGAACTCGAAACCCTGTGCCCGCGCACGGCCTCGCACCTTGGCGATGCTAATGACGGGGGCCTGAGCGAGGCGCGTGACGAACTTGGGCCAGTTGCCGAAGAAGGGCATCGCACCCGGCTGGTCGGGCACATCGAGCCGATTGTCGACGTCGTGATGGTTCATGAAGAAATCGTCGTCGCCGCTCTCGAACACGACGACCTTCAGCTTCTCGTCCTTCTCGATGTCGTCGATCAGCACGTTCAGCTCCGCAAACATCTTCGGATCGAAGAGGTTCAGAGGCGGATTATTGATGACGATGCGCCAATAGGCTGGCGACTGACGGACGATGGTGAGACGGTTATCGGGCAAGGCAATTGCTCCATGAAATGATCTGGAGCTGAGATAGGCGAAGCGCGACCGAAGAAAACGACGCTTGCATTCCGATGACTCAGGAACTGAATTCCGCTATCGCTTTACGATGGATCATCTTGGAACCCTCAACGCCTTCGTTCAGGCGGCGGAGACCGGCAGCTTCATAGCCGCCGGCAGGAAAATCGGGCTGACCGGTTCCGCCGTCGGCAAAGGGGTCGCCCGTCTCGAGCAACGGCTTGGCGTTCGCCTCTTCCACCGCGACACACGCAATATGACGCTGACCGAAGAAGGTCGCCTGTTCCTCGATCGCTGCCGCCGAATTTTCGAGGAGGTCGAGGCAGCCGAAATGGAACTGACCAAGACCGCGGTCGTGCCGAGCGGACGTCTACGGATCAGCCTGCCGCTTGGCGGCATGTTTCTCATGTCGATCATTGGCGACTTTATCGAAGCCTATCCGGCGATCGTACTGGATCTGGATTTCTCCGATCGGCTGGTCGACGTGATAGAGGAAGGCTTCGACGTCGTTGTCAGGACCGGCGCATCGACCGACAGCGGTTTGATGCGGCGCAGCTTCGGGCGCTTTACGGGCAGGCTCGTCGCATCTCCGGCTTATCTCGCGCGCCATGGAACGCCGGTGACCCCGGCTGACCTACTGAATCATGCGTGCCTGCGTCAGCGCTCGCCCGGCACTGGCAAGCTCCACGACTGGGCTGTCCGCGACGCACCTGCGGGCCTGCCCGAGACGATGAGCGCGAACACCATCGCGCCGCTGATCGAACTCGCGCTTCGGGGCGGCGGCATCACCTTCTTGCCGCCCTTCGCCGTCGACGCGCGAATTGATGACGGAAGCCTCGTCCCGCTACTTGCCAACTACGTCTTCCAGTCCGGCGAATTGGCCGCGCTGTGGCCTACGAGCCGTCAGCTCTCACCAAGGATACGTGCGTTCGTCGATTTTATGGCTGAGCGGCTTAATCTCGGTGAATGAGGAAGAGGATGCCTCGGCCACCGTGCCTTCTGGCGATCGCGAAGATAAAGTTACGGCAGCTTCCGTCATGACAGGACGTTCGCCGGATTAGAATTGTACTACCGCATGTGGTCGACACCCGCCGCGCGCTTGATTGGCGAGAGGTGGGACGAACCCGTCTTTCGACCTGGCCTGACAAGACGGCGGCTTTCGCCAGATTCGGTCGTTGGCATTTCACGATGGATGGGCAAGTGTAGTGGTAAAGCGATTGTCTGCATTCTTTCGCTCGGGATGGACGGTTGACGTGAAGATGACAAGACGAAGTTGAATGTTGACCAGGTGTAAAGAGGCGACGGGGATGCGCGAAATGAGAATTGGTTTTGCCAGGATGGTGGGGATCGCGACAATCGGTTTTCTCAGCACGAGCGAAAGTCCTTCGCCCGCCGATCGGCCGACCCAGCGCGAATATGCGGTATTTGACCGCTTCGTCGCATCGATACGTCGATGCGGTGTCACGCCCGTCCGCGTGCCAAAGCTCATAGTGAAGACGGCGCCATATTTATCGTCATATTTCGATGACGATAATACTGTCCGGTTGTCGCGCTGGGCGGAGCTAGCGCCGCCCGTTCGGTACCTCATGTCTGAATGGGCGAAGCAGGGAACGCTCGGTCTTAATCCTGCGCAGATGTTCGGCGAGATTTTTAACAACCTTCTCATTCCCCACGAGATGGGCCACTATCTCAGAGAAGTTTCAGGGCGTAGCAAAACGCTCGATCATTGGAGTGGCGAAATTGAGGCTGACCAGATTGCGATCGCCTTCTGGTCCCTCACGCCCGCTGGCAAAGACGCTATCGAGAAACGGGTCGCGAATTTTGAGCGCTACCTTGGCAGCTTGCCAAACCCGGTTCCCCCCGGGGCCGATCCGCACACCTATTTTGAAGCAAACTACGAGAAGCTTGGAAGCGATCCGGCTGCGTACGGCTGGTATCAAGGCGCGTTCATGCGCCAAGCATGGTCGAACCGGAGTGAGCGAACTTTTTGTGGATGGGTAACCCTGAACAAGCCCGAATTAGAACGGCGAGCAATCATGTAATTGCAGCAGTTTGAGGCCAAACGTCAGCGAATGAAGCGGTGAGAACCGGCATCTTCATGTGCTTTAATGACTGCTCCTCTTGCAGTCACACGTCTGTGCCACCACCGCGGAGCGTCGGGGTTTGATCTACTCCCGCCGGCAGTTCGTGGGACTTTTCGGTCATTCCACACGATCCCTGTCGGTGGCAGCTTTCTCCGAAACCGGACATTCCACACTGCATACTTAAAAGCTTGCCCGAAATCTACCGAGGGCCCGCATTCGACGCCGATCCAAAGTCCTGCGGCCAGCCGACCCTTGGTCAAGCGAGTTCATCGAGCCAGCGGACGACGTTTACCGCGCTGTCCCTGTAAAAGGTCTCGTAGAGATTGCGACCAACATAGCCGATATGCGGTGTCGCCAGGACGTTATCGAGCGAGCGAAACGGGTGGTCACCCGGTAGCGGCTCGATATCGAACACATCGATTGCGGCGGCAGCCAAACGCCGCTTCGCCAGTGCGGCAATCAAGGCGGCCTCGTCGACGATCGGTCCGCGTGAGCTGTTTATAAGACGCGCGGTCGGCTTCATCAGGGCGAGTTCCCGACCTCCGATCAGACCTCGCGATCGGTCGCTTAGCACGAGATGGATCGTCAGTATGTCCGCGCGACGGAATAGATCGTCTTTCGAGACAAGCGTGGCGCCGGATTCCTGCGCCTTCTCGGCGGTGAGGTTCTGACTCCAGGCGATGACCTTCATGCCAAAAGCCCGCCCAATTCGCGCGACCTCGCTTCCGATGTTGCCGAGACCGAGTACCGCGAGCGTCTGGCCGTAGAGATCCTCACCGATGCTGCGCTGCCAGCCTCCACTGCGCAGGCTGGCGTTCTCCGACGCGATGTTGCGGACGCTCGAAAGGATCAGCGCCCAAGTCATCTCGATGGTCGGCTGGCTGCTGTAGCCGGTATGCATGACCGCAATGCCGCGCTCACGCGCCGCATCACCATCGATCGACGCGTTGCGAGGTCCGGTCGAGACGATCAGTTTCAGGTTCGGCAGCCGTTCGATCACTGACCGCGGCAACGGCGTGCGTTCACGCATGACGCACAACACATTGAACGGGCGCAGCCGATCGACAACAGCATTCTCGATCGAGAGATGATCGTTGAAAACTGTGATGACAGCTCTGCCCTCTAGCGGTGACCAATCGGCCATGCCGAGGGCAACGCCCTGATAGTCATCGAGTATCGCAACCTGAGGAAGATCGAGCAACATGGCAACCTTTCATAATCGACTGTGGGCGCCCCGCGACCGGCCAGTGTCCGCTAGAGATTGGCGCCGCCGCTCGTTTCGATGGACCTTCCGTCGATCCAACGCGATTGATCGGACGCCAAGAAGAGGATTGCGTCCGCGATGTCGTCCGGCTCGCCTATGCGCTTCAACGCCTGCAATCCCTTGATGTGTTCGCGTCCCTCCGTGGTCCCGAGGAACGCCGCCGCCATGTCCGTATTGGTGGCCCCTGGTGCAATCGCGTTAACGCGGATGCCGCGGGGCCCGAGCTCTTTCGCGAGATTGCGGGTAAGAACCTCGATCGCTCCCTTCGAAGCCGAGTAGACCGAGCCTCCTTCGAAGGCGACGCGTGCGACGACCGAAGAGAGGAGCACGACGCTGCTACCATCGCCCAACAGCGGTAGAAGCTGCTGGATCAGGAAGAAAGGTGCCCGCACGTTGATCGCGAAGTGCCGGTCGAACGACTCGATGGTCTCCTCCTCAAAGGCTTTGTACTCGCCGATCCCTGCGCTTGCGACGATCACATCAAGGCGCTCAAGACCGAGCGCCTTTACCGCTTCAGCAAGGAGGTTCGGGCCGTCAGCCGACGCCAGGTCGGCACCGATGGCGTCTGCTTGGCCGCCCGAGCCCACGATTTGAGCGACGACCTGGTCCGCAGCATCGCGATTGACGCCGTAGTGAACGATCACGCGTGCACCATGTTTGGCTAGCAACGTCGCGGTTGCTCGACCGAGACCTCGTGATGCGCCGGTAACGAGCGCGGTGCGGTTAGAAAGAATAGACATGAATTCTCCTGTCGGGGTGCCGGAGGGCGCGAAAAGCGCCTATGCCGGTAGAAGGGGTTAGACCGGGCCGAGCGAGGTCCTGCGATGAAGGAGTCAGGGCCGACGGACGGATTGCATCAGCGCAAGCCGAAGATTGCGCGTCAGACTACGACGCATGGATGGGTGCGGTCCGAGGCACGGACACGGTTGCGTCAAGCTGGCCAAGCCGAGCCGCGAATAACACTGCAAAAGTTCCCCGGTGGAAGTGTGGATCCTTGTCCGCGATCACGTCGGCCTTCACGTTTCCAAACGTCGTGTGGGGCTTATGTTTGATGCCGTCGTAGAAGGCCTGGATGATATCCTCCTTGAACGATGCTGTTCGCGGAAAGGCGTTGACGACCGCCTCGCGAATGTCGTCCGGATACTCACGATAGGTCAGTCCCAAGACGTCCATCTCCACGCCAGCCGTGACGAGAGCAACGACTGGATGCATGTGCTGCGGGATGCCCGGCGTCGTGTGCAGGGCAATTGCCGCCCACACCGTTGCGATGTCCGCCTCCGCGATGCCCTGGCCTTCGAGAAACGTCTTTGCAGCGTTGGCGCCGTCGACCTCGAACCGCTGGTCGGGACTGCTGTGTCCCGGCAGCAGTCCGACATCATGGAACATGGCACCAGTATAAAGAAGCTCGGCGTCCGCCTTCAGTCCGCGCTCGAGGCCCGCCAGCGCGCCAAAATAATAAACGCGGCTGGAGTGGTTGAAGAGCAAGTCCGTCTCGGTGTCACGAACGAATTCCGTCACTGCGCGCCCGAGCTTGGTGTCGGGCATCGCAACCCCGTTGATAGAATGCGACATAGCGGTTCTCCGTATGGTGATTGAGGCTCGCTGCCGTGCCGGGTCTGGCAGGGTCAGGCGTCGAGCCGCATCTGCTTGCGCATACCGCCATCCACCAGCGAGATGGGCGCGAAGCGACGCAGGAAGGTCACCTTCCTGGCGACTGCACCAGCAGGATACCGCATCTTCGGCTTAGCGTCGCTCGCCGCCCGGACAACCGTATCGGCAACCACCTCGGGATCGTCGGCAGTCGCCGTGGTTTCGACGAGCAACGCGGCCATATGCTTTCGAGCACCTTCGTACTCCCTGAGCGCTGCATCAGGCCCGACCATGTTCTGATCGAAGGACGTTCGGGTATAAGCGGGTTCGACCAACGCTACGCGAATGCCCGATGTCCGCAGCTCGTGATCCAACGACTCCGAATATCCCTCTACCGCATGCTTCGAGGCCGCGTAGATCGCCATGTACGGCGCGGGTAGGAAGCCAAGAACCGAGCTGATGTTGATGATGCGGCCACTTTTGCGCTGACGCATATGCGGCACGACCGCCCGGATCACACGAATGACCCCGAAGAAGTTGGTGTCGAAGAGGGCTTTGGCCTGCTCGATCGAGCTTTCCTCAGCCCCGCCGATAATCCCCACGCCGGCATTGTTCACTAGGACGTCAATCTGGCCGGCACGTTGAAGAACCTCGGCTATTGCAGCGTTGACCGATGCATCATCCGTGACGTCGAGACGGATCATTTCGACCCCGTCCGTGCTGCTGCCCGGCTCTGCACGGCGGCTTGTGCCAAAAACCCGGAACCCTGCCGTCAAAAGAGCGATGGCCGAGGATTTGCCGATGCCAGACGAGACGCCCGTGACCAAGGCTACGCGTTGTTGTTGCTGGGCCATGCTGATCGTTCCTTCGATTGTGCCACGTTCCGCTGGAAATTCGGCAGACCCGGTGCTATTGCATTAAGACCGTAATATCGCATTATGACCGTAATGCAATCGGCCAAATAGACGGCTAGGAGAACCGACGTGAGGTATGAGAAGGGTCATCGGACAGCGACGCGCGAGCGCATCGTGGATGTAGCCTCGCGGCGCTTCCGTGCGGAAGGCGTGGCGGCCGTTGGCCTCACCGGCATCATGGCAGATGCGGGTCTGACGAATGGCGCTTTCTACACGCACTTCTCCTCCAAGGACGAACTCGTCAAAGCAACGCTGGTCCATGCGATGAACGAACGGGAGGCGGCGCTCAAAGCGCTCGGCGCCACAGGTGGTGATGTCGGCGCCGCCATTCGGGAGTATCTCTCCGTCGCCCACCGCGACGATGCGGCATCGGGCTGTCCCTCCGCATCGTTGTTGGGGGAGATTAGGCGCCAACCGGTTGAGACCCGAGATGCCTATACTGCGCAGATCACGGCGTTTGTGGATCTCATCGCAGCCGCACTCCCAGGGAATGCCGTTGAAGCGCGTCAGAAAGCCTTGGCGATATTCGGGCTGATGGCCGGAACGTTGCAGCTTGCGCGAGCCGTCAGTGATCCCGTGCTTTCGCAGGAAGTTCTTGAGGCTGGCGCCAAGACCGCGATCGCTTTGGCCCAAGGATAAGGGAATGGGCGCCGGGCGAGTGCAAGGACCAGCTAGTTCAGGCAACGGAAAACGACGCATTGGCGCGTGCTATGATCCGACCGTCCGCAGTGACGAAAGCTTGGGCAACGGCCTGCCGCTTACCTGCACTGACGAACTGGGTGTCGACTTCGAGCCATTCACCGATCTCCGCTTTGCCGATGAAATCGACGGAAAGCGAAGTGGTGATCGCGCTACGTTCCGAGGGGCGACCCTGCGACACGAGCCACTGTCCGACGCTGAGCCCCATCGCGTTATCGGCCATCGCAGCGATCAGGCCACCATGTAGCAGCCCGCGCGAGTTTGTGTGCTCCGGTCTGACCTCAAAGGCTAGAATGATCCTGTCCGTCTCAGGCTTCGCGTAGATCGGCTCCCAAGGTCGAGTAACCGGCGAACTACGATCATGAAGTCGAAAGTTGGTGGGAATATCCATCATTGTTCTCCGGCTTCCGCCTTGAACCGGCATTTGCCGGAAGAACGTGGAGGGACCACACCGCTTGCGCGATGCAGTCTCTCCTTGGTTGGTTTAGCGGTTCTCGAACACGAGCGTGGGCCTCTTCTCGCCCTTGGCCATGCTATCTACGGCAGATCGCAAGGCGCGCTTTGTGTCTTCCGTCTCGAAGAGCGGCATGGAGATATCCATGATCGCCTCGTCCGCAGCCTGGACGCCGCCCAGCGCCCAGATGCGGAGCAGAACTTTGTGGGCAGCATGCGACTTGGTCGGACCCGTGGACAGTTTCTTCGCATAGGCAGCGACCTCGTCCTCCAAGGCGCCGTCGGCCACGACGTGGTTGACCACGCCACGACGCTGCATTTCTTCGGCGGGTACCTTAGTGGAGGTGAACGCCATATCGGCTGCAAATGCCCGTCCTGCCCGTTCGGCGACGCGGTATACGCCGCCCAATAGGGTCGTGACGGCGATCGACTGCTCCGGATGCCCGAAGGTAGCAGATTGCTCGGCAATGATGATATCGCAGCGCAAGGCGAGTTCGAAACCACCTCCAAAGCACAGGCCGCGGACCGAGGCGATGGTCGGGATCGGCAGTCGCTCGAACCGATTGACCGCAGTCAGGAAGCGCTCGAAAAATCCGCGAAGCTGCCCGGTGTCGGCTTCAGGCCAAAAACTGATGTCTCCGCCCCAGGAGAAATCCGGGCCCTCGGCTTCCACAATGACGACGCGCGCAGCGCTTTCGCTAATCGCGGCGATCGCGTCTTCGAAGTTGGCGGTCAGCTCGATCGTCAGGCGGTTCTGAGGCGGATTTTTGAGGGTGATCGTCGCGATCGGACCGTCAATGCTGTATGTCAGATGTGCCATGTCAGTTCTCCAAAAATCAGGTGAGGTGCTCGACGAACCACGCTGTGGCCGCGGGTGCGGCGAGCGCGAATTGGGCAACGTAGGGGTCGAAGTGGCTGCCGGGGATCAGCGCCAGGCGCTTGGGCTGAAGCGCTCGCTCGTATGCGCCAAGAGCAACGTCCGAGACCGTCACGCGATCTTCGGTAGCAACGACCATCAACAGGGGTGTCGGTGAGACACGCGAGACCCAGGCACCAGGCTCGTACATCCGCGCAGCGCGGGTAGATCTGACCGTCACCTCATTTTCCCAGATGCCCTCGGGAATGGGCTGAAGGTAGAAGTCGATGGCTTCACGCGACCGATAGGCAGCAGGGACGTTAGGATCGTCGCTGACAATGATCTGGCGCCGGGGAGGCGCACCTTCGAACTGAGCGCGTTCGTCGTCATCGAACGACTCCTCGAGCGCGGGAATATTCTCGGGTACGATGCGGCGAAGTCCCTGCTCGTAACCGCTGATCGTTGGGACCTGGCTGACGACACAGCGCAGACGCCGATCGGTGGCTCCCAGAACGATGGCATGGCCGCCGGCGAAACTGGTCCCCCACAGGCCGATCCGCGTCGCATCGACCTCTTCTAGGGATTCGAGATACGAGATCGCCCGACGCCAGTCCGCGATCTGCTGCCAGGGGTTTACGTCACCCCGTAATTCCCCACCGCTGGCGCCGAAGTTACGGTGGTCATGGACGAGGACGACAAACCCCGCTTCGGCGAAAGCTCGAGCGAACGGTTCGATCCCATGTTCCTTCGTGCCCGCATAGCCGTGCGCCATCGTGATGCCAGGATGAGGCCCATCTCCGTCTGGGAGAAATAGCCATGCTCCAAGCTCCACTCCCCCCTCGGCCGGGAACGTAACATCGGTTTTCGTAACCATCGCAGGCCTCCATCCTAGAAATGCGGTACTATGCACCTATATGGAGTTTGGTGCCTCGCAGACAATGGCTGGGGCTGCTGATCGTGGAGATGAGATCATGATGTTACCTGCGATCAACGGCTCGCAAACCCACCCCATTAAGACTGAAGGAGCATCGACCCGGGTCGATGCTCCTCCGTCTGTCGTCCTTCTTCATGGCTTTCTTGATGAGGCAAGCCTCTGGGGACCGGTGATCGATATCCTGGCCGCAGACGGGTATCACGCCGTCGCCTTCGACCTGCCCGGACTGGGTTCGCAGGCGGACGACGACGGGCCTCACACATTGGCCAGGCTTGCCTACACCGTTCTCGCCTTAATCGACGAGCTCGACGCGCCGATCGTTCTTGTAGGGCATAGTATGGGAACGCAGCTCGCCGAGCTAGTGGGCGCTGCTCGGCCCAATGCTGTAAGCGGCATCGCGCTGTTTGCTCCCATACCGCTCGGCGGGATCGCGTTGCCTGCGGAAGTCGCGACCACCATGCGTAATCTTGGCGGCAATCGGCAAGGTCAGACCGAGCTGCGGACCCAATTCGCGGTCGCTCTGCCGGACATCGCGCTAAATCACCTTTTAGATGTCGGGATGAAGGTGCGTCCCGAGGTCGCAGCCGAGCTGTTCGATGCCTGGAGCAGCGGCGATCCAGCCGGTGATGCTCCGTCTGCCTTTAAAGGCCCGGTGCTGATCGCTGGCGGCCAGGGCGATGCCTTTGCCACGCCCGATTTGCTGAAGGGGATGATCGCTCCTCGCTTCCCGCAGGCAACCATCCGGTTCGTTCCCAACGCCGGCCACTGGCCACACGTCGAGCAGCCGAAGGCGACCGCGGCGGTTCTGCTCGCCTTCTTGAATGCTGTCGCATTCCCAGACTGACCCGAATCTGAAGACGTCACAGCGGTGAACAGAGGCCGATCGGAACCCGCCCACCCGCGTAACAATGCTCTTGCCAAGGACAGGATATGCCCGCTCTCTTCGATCCACTTACCGTCAAAAGCGTCACGATACGAAACCGGATCGCCGCCTCCCCCATGTGTCAATGTTCCGCCGACGATGGTTTTCCGACCGATTGGCACCGCGTGCATCTGACGAGCCTTGCACGGGGCGGAGCGGGGTTGGTCACGGTCGAGGGCACTGCGGTGTCGCGCGAAGGTAGGATCACCCTCGGAGACACCGGAATGTGGTCCGACGAGCACGCTGAGGCTTTCCGACCCTTGGTCGAGGGGATCGAGTCAGCTGGTGCTGTTCCTGCGCTTCAGCTGGCACACGCCGGCCGTAAGGCGAGCTCCAATCGTCCATGGGACGGCAACAATCACATGGCGGCCGATGATCCGCAGGGATGGACCCCGATCAGTCCGTCGGCAATAGGCTTCGGCCATGATCTCGCTCGCGTACCGCGCGCGATGACCAAAGCGGACATTGCGCGCGTGCAGGGCGAGTTCGTGGCTGCCGCGGAGCGCGCGCTTAGGGTCGGCTTCAAATGGCTCGAGCTTCATTTTGGTCACGGTTATCTCGGCCAGAATTTCCTTTCGACCTACTCGAACCAGCGTGACGATGAATATGGTGGCAGCATCGAGAACCGAGGTCGCTTCCTCGTCGAGACCGTGGCCGCAGTTCGCAAGGTATGGCCGCAGGATCTACCGCTAGGTGTTCGTCTCGGCGTTGTGGAATTCGATGGTCATGACGAGGAAATGCTCGCCGACGCGATCAATGTAATTCAGCGGATGAAGGCCGAGGGCCTCGACACGATCGACGTGACGTTCGGCTTTTCTACCTATGACAATCAAATCCCCTGGGGGCCAGCGCTGATGGCACCCTTTGCCCAGCGCGTTCGACAATCGACAGGTCTGCCGACGTCGACGACGTGGAATATCAGTACACCCGCGCTCGCTGACGGCGTTGTCCGCGCTGAGCAGGTCGATTTCGTCATGTTGGGGCGCGCCCTTTTGCACAATCCACACTGGCCGCATTCTGCCGCGCGTGAACTGGGGATCGATGCGTCGAGCTGGGTCCTGCCCACCCCCTACGCCTATTGGCTCGAGCGGTACGGCGTCTCCGACATCACCTGATTCCCAAAAGCCTCCCCCAACTTCAGGAATGACCCATGCATGCTGTTCAATATCAGGCCTTCGGCGATTACAGCGAAAATCGTTTCGTAGAGCTACCCGACGTCACCCGTGCCGAGAGTGAAGTTCTGCTCGAAATGCGGACGGTCGGAATCAATCCGCTCGATAACACCTTCCGATCGGGGCATCATCCCGCGTCGACGGCGAAAAACCTGCCGCGTATTGGTGGGCAAAGCGGCGTCGGTGTGGTGCTGGACGCCGGCGACAGTCAGTTTGCGATCGGCCAGCGTGTGATCGTTGGTGGCGGCGGCTTTGGCCGGACGATCGATGGGACCTGGACCGACCGGATGTCGGTGGCACCCGCTTTCCTGGCGACCGCGCCCGATGGTTTCGATGACGACACCTTATCGGCGTTCGTAGCCGGTGCTGGTTACCTGACTGGCTATTTAGCCCTGACAGATTTTGCCAAATTCAAGCCGGGCCAGACCGTGCTCGCACCCGGCATTGGCGGCGCAGTTGGCATGGAGAGCGTTCAGGTCGCCCTTCATCTCGGCGCGTCCATGGCGATCTCAACAGCAAGCACCACGGCGAAGGCTGAGCTTGCGAAACAGGCGGGCTACAAGCATGTGATCGACCTCTCGCGCGAGAGCCTGCGGGACGGGGTGATGCGCTTTACAGACGGCAAGGGTGTCGACGTCGTGATCGATGGCGTTGGTGGTTCTGTGACCGGGGCGGCACTCAGCTGTCTGGCATTCGGCGGCATGCTCATCAGTGTCGGCTATGCAGATAGCCGAACAACGAGCGTCGATGTCACAGATCTGATCTGGCGCGGCGCAACAGTGCGTGGCTTCATCTTCAATCCGTCGATCTTCAACGCCGAGACGATCGCCGCCGCCCAGCTGGCCTGCAGAACGATGCTTGCCGCTGGCCACCTAACCCCGACCATCGCCAAGCTCTTCCCGCTCGCCGAAGCTGCGGAGGCGGTGCGCTACCTGATCGAGGATCGCCCATTCGGTCGAGTGCTGATGCGCGCGCAATAGCTGCATGCAACAGGCGGCGCCGGCGGCGGCGCCTGTTATGATCTCAGTCAAGCGACAGCTCGGTTTCCACGACTTCTGACATGATGCGCCGCATTGCGCGGGCATTCTCGGACCCGAACTTTGCTTCGAATACGCTTTGCGCATTCTGCCAGGCGGCAAACCCTTCCCTGACCAGGTCCATCCCCGTCTCGGTCACACTGATCCGGCGCGAACGACGATCATTGGGGTCGGGATCGATACGGACGAGACCGTCGCGCTCGAGCGGCTTGACGAGATGCCCGACCGTTGTGCGATCCATGACCATCGCCTCGGCCAAGGCGCCGATGGTAAGGGACTCCTGCCGGGACAGGAAAAGCAACGTCGTGTATTGCGTTCCGCGCAGCCCAACGCCCGCCATGGCAGCGTCGTAAAAGCGTGTCATGTGACGCGCGGCCTGGCGGATCGCGGTCGAATTACACGTCGTCCCACCCGTATACGGGTAGATGACTTCGACCATTTCTCGCATGTGAACATCTCCGATTAGGCGCGTATGCACATATTGTTACGGGCATTGGTCATGTCAATCTCGCAATACTTACCCCGCCATTGTCCCAGCAAATTGCGCGAGAAGAAAATGGGCAGCGGTCAGCGGCTTGCGGCCGAGAATCGCCTCAAGGTCACCGGTCACCTCAGCGAACTCGCCAGCGCCGATTGCTACAAACCATTCGGCAAGGAAGGCGGCAACGAAGTCGGGCAAGCCTTGCGCCGATCGGGCAGCGACGTAATCCGCGACAGCGATATCATCGTAATCGATCCGCCGGCCGGACGATGCCGACAGAATTTCAGCGATCTCCGCCATCGAGACGGCCTCGCTGCCGCCCAGAGTATAGGTTCGACCTTCATGCCCTGCATCGGCGACGAGGATCGCGATCGCTTCGGCAAGCTCGTCTCGCACGGCAAGCGCGGCACGGGCCTGCCCTGCCGGCGCTTCGATCCGTCCTTTCAGCAGAACATCGCCAAGCATGAACGGGAGCGCATCGAGATACATGGCGTTGCGCAGGAGCGTAACCGACATTCCGGACTCGGCCACCAGACGCTCCGTTTCGCGCTCCCAGTCGGTGACCTGTGAGATTGCGAAACCCGAGCCGTCGTGACGCTGGATCCCGGTATAATATACGTGCCGGATGCCAGCGGCTTTTGCCGACGCCACGACGTTGCGGTGCTGCGTGATCGCGTCCGAGAACGCAACGGTCGAGATGAACACCAAGGTATCGATGCCGCTGAAGGCCGCAATGAGCGACTCCGCATCAGCGTAGTCACCTTTCCGCACATCGATGCTGAGTGCGGTAAGATCGCCCGCCTTTGCCGGATCGCGGGCAAGCGCCGCAATCCGGGAAACGGGAATGCGCTTGGCCAAATGGCGGGCGATCGCACCGCCAAGCTGACCAGTAGCGCCGGTGATGAGAATATTGGTCATGTCAGCCCTTCAGGCGATCGGAGTGGAGAGCGTCTCGACCTGATCGGGAATCCCCCCATTGAGCCGCTGCCGCTGTCCTTCTTCGGCCAGCAGATCGTGTGGGAACCCGAGAGAAATCGCGCTTGCAGCGTCGAGCCGGGCAACTTGATCTGCTGACAGGTCGAAGCCGACGACGCCGAGATTATCGCGGAGCTGGTCTGCGGTGCGCGGGCCGAGGATCGGGATGACCCCGCGTGCGCGGACCCAGGCAACCGCAGCGACGGCAGGGCTGACGCCCGCCTCGTCCGCAACTGCCAGCAGCGCGTCGACCGCAGCGGTTTTCACTTCGTCGGATTCGGTATGGATCAATCGGGCAAAACTGGTTGCGCGGCCTTCCTCGCCACGCCGGTACTTACCGCTCAGCAATCCACCCCCGAGCGGCGACCAACCAACCGTGCCGAGGCCCAGCGCCTTAGCCATCGGTAGCAGTTCACGATCCGGTGTGCGTTCGACGAGGCTGTATTCCACCTGAAGTCCGATCAACGGCGCCCAGCCGCGAAGCTCGGCGATCGTGGCCGCCCTAGCCACGCGCCACGCCGGGAAATCGGATAAACCGACATACAGCACCTTGCCGGAGCGGACGAGATCGTCGAGCCCCCGGATCAATTCCTCGGTGGACGTAACTCCATCTGCCATGTGCACCCAGAGAAGATCGATCCTGTCGGTCTTGAGGCGACGCAGGCTCGCTTCGACCGACCGCATCATGTTCACGCGACTGTTGCCAACCCTGAGCAGGCCGCCTGCGGGGTCCGCCCCAAGCGTGAACTTCGTTGCAACGACGAGGTCGTCCCGATGGCCTGGCAGGAAATCGCCTAGCAGTTCCTCCGACTGGCCGAGCTGATAGCCATCCGCGGTGTCGATGAAATTGCCACCCGCCTCGACATACATATCGAACATGCGGCGCGACTCCTCAGGGTCGGCGCCGTAGCCCCATTTCGTGCCGAACATGCCCGCGCCAAGCGCGACCTCCGATACCCTGAGACCCGTCCCCTTGCCGAATAGCTTGTAGCGCATGACATACTCCTAATCATGTTGAACAACCTCAATGGGCGCTTTAATCATGTCGCGCAACATGTATAAGGGCACGAGGCACGGAGGTTTTTTGATGAAGGTGAGCAAGGACAAGGTTGCGGAAAACCGCCGAAACATCCTCGCCGCGGCCGCTCGGCTGTTTGCCGAGCGCGGATTCGAAGCCGTCAGTCTGGCAGAGGTGATGAAGGAAGCCGGGCTGACGCACGGTGGGTTTTACGGCCACTTCGCATCCAAGGAGGACCTGGTTGCGCAAGCCTGTGCGCACGCGGTCAGGCCTGCGGACGAAGAGGAGTCAAAGACACTCCTCGAATATACGACCGGCTATTTGAGCCCCTACCACCGCGATCACCGCGCAGAGGGGTGTCCCTTTGCGGCTCTTGGAAGCGAGGCTGGCCGGCAGCCGATCACCGCGCGGCATGAATTAACCGAGGGCCTGCGCCGGATGATCGACCGACTTGGCCATGGCGCGCCCGGCGAAGACCCAGCCGAGCGACGCGCTAAAGCTATTGCCTCGTTTTCAACGATGCTCGGCGGTTTGGTCCTGGCCAGGCTGGCGGACGATCCGGCCCTGTCTGACGAGATTCTGGCTGCTAGCCGGGATGCCTTGGCGACAGTCTGAAATCAGCCGGCCGGAATATCGATGATCGAGAAATTTCCGACCGCGTGTGCGACAAGTTTATCCGCCCTGGCACGGACTTCACCAACGACATAGATGGTCCGTCGACCGACATTCGTGACTTTGCCTGTTGCGCGGATCGGGGCGGAGCCACGCTTCACCGCCGCCAGATACGTGATGGTCAGGTCGAGCGTGACGCTCACCTTGCCGGCGGGCAGCACGGTATTTGCTGCTGCTCCCATCGCCGTGTCGAGCATCGTCGCCACCATGCCGCCATGTGCGATGCCGAGACCGTTTTCGACCGATCCGTCCGGCGATATCTCCATCACGATCTCGCCGGTTTCCGCGACGACGCACTCGAAGCCGATCAGTCGTGCCATCGGCGGAGGCGGGAGTGCGCCGTCGCGAATCCGCTGCATGATGTCGAGACCGCTGAGCGCTATCGTCTGAGGGCCGACAGATGTCGGGTCCTCCCATGTGACGGTCCGCGTGCGGGTGGCGCCTTGTTCCGTTTGCAGATCTGACATGGTGCGGTCCCGGCTGGTAATGGATCAGGCGTCGACGAGGCGATTGGCATCGTCGGTCACGTTTTCGGGCAAGCCGAGGAAGGCTCTGAATGTCACCGGCTCGCGACCGGTCACCTGCTTGAACGCGTCCGTCACAGCTGCGGTCGCCTGGTTGCGATAGGCACGGTATAAGACCATCCCGTAGTCGAGGCTCTCCGCGTTCAGGCCCTTGGACTGATAATAGGCTTCGAGCTGCGGCTCAGTGACCGGTGTGTACGTGATGGTTGTGCCGAGCTTTTCCGAAAGGATCTCGGCAACCTCATAATGATCGAGCGACTGAGGTCCGGTCAGAATATACTCCCCGGTCAACCCGCGCGCCAGCACCTCGGCGGTGAAGGCGCCAACGTCCGCGCCGGCGATCAGCGCCGACTTGCCCAGACCGGTGGCCAGGGAGATACGCCCCTGCGCGACCATTGGGCCGTAAAAGCCGGTCGTATAGTTGTCCATGAAGAAGCCCGCCCGCAGGATCGTGTTCTTCAGACCCGACGCGATGATGCGCTGCTCCAGCTTCCGCACGGGCAACGCCTCGAGAGTGGCCCCCGTCATTCCCGAGAGATAGTTGCCCGAGAGATAGACGAGATGCGCGATCTTGGCGCTGGCAGCGGCGTCGATGAACGGCGCCAGCTTGACATCGATGCGACCATCGAGCGGCGGTGCGACCAGCACGACCGCATCGACATCCGCGAAAAGCGTGGGGAAATCCGTTGTGCTATCGGCGTCGTAGGCGCGAACCTCTACCTTTCGTGAAAAGGAAAGCGTTTCAGGGTTCCGAGATGTCGCGATCACATCGAAGCCCTTATCAATCAGGGCTTCCACGAAGCTGCGTCCGGCGCTGCCGCTGGCGGCCGTCACGAGTACCTTAGTCATTTCAAAATCCTTCATCGGCTCGGCTCACGGCGGAGCATGTTGTTGGGAAGAGGGGGCACGGCGGCTAAAAGCTTATGCCCACGGCTTCAGGACGAACTTGCCCGTGGATTTCCGCGTGGACATCATGTCATGCGCCTCGCCAGCGCGATCGAGCGGAAGCCGGCTTGCTACGGAAACATTCAGCTTGCCGGCGACAATCAGATCAACGAGCGCGTTGAACGCATCGACAGATCGCTTCGGTCGGCCGGCGAACCACTGAACGACGTAATACCCGGTGACCGTCTGATTCTTCGCCATCAACGACCGGGGGACGAGCGAGGTTGAATCACGGCTCGCCGAACCATAGACGATCAGCCGGCCGAACGGCGCCAACGCCTCCAGGCTCTGATCGAAAATCTTCCCGCCTGCCATGTCGAGAACGACGTCGGCACCGCGCCCGTCCGTCAACGCCTTGACCTGCTCCGGCCAGTCGTCGGCCGTGTAGTCGATCGCGTGATCGGCGCCGCGCTTGAGCGCCTCGTCGCGCCGTTCTGCCGTGCCTGCGCCTGCTATCACTTTCGCGGCACCCAAGATCTTGGCCAGCTGCACAGCGTAGGATCCAACTCCGCCCACCGCGCCGGGAATAAAGATACTCTCGCCCGGCTGAAGCTGCCCGGACTCTTTCAGCGTTTGATAGGCCGTCACGCCAGCGACGACGAGGGTGCAGGCGATATCGAGATCGAACCCTTTCGGAAGGGGGATGACATGGGCGGCGTTTACGACCGCGTATTGCGCATACCCGCCGCCGTCACCGAGCAAGCCAAATACGGTATCACCAACCGCAAAGCCCGTGACGCCATCGCCAAGGGCTTCGACAAAACCGGCGACCTCCCCGCCGAGGACATTGGGAAGGGGCGTGGGGACGGGATAAGGATCGTTCCGGCGACGGACGATATCAGCGTAGTTCACGCTGACCGCTTCCACGCGCATCAGAATCTGACCAGGCCCGGCCGTCGGCGTGGGCATGTCTTCGACCTTTAGAACGTCAGACGTTCCATATTCGCGGATGACGACGGCCTTCATGGCAATTCCTAACTTCGTTGGATGCGTCCGGCTCTAATCGAGCAGCGGCATCACATCAGTATGACGACCATCATACTCCTTGCAACTGAATGTCAAGCGTCATACTGTTTCAAATGCCGTGTCAGAGGAGATCGTTATGGGTGTCAGTAAAGCCGCGGCTGCGGAAAATCGCGCACGCGTACTGGACGTGGCCGGCCGACTGTTTCGGGAAAAGGGATTTGATGGGATAGGTGTCAGCGATCTGATGAAGGAAGCAGGGCTTACCCACGGCGGGTTCTACGCGAACTTCGCCTCCAAGGAGGACCTTGCTGCTCAAGCCAGCGCGCTGGCGCTTCGTGGCGGCGTAGCCATTTTGGAAAGGGTTGCGAACGGAGCGCCTGACGCCCCCTTCGCTGCTGTTGTCGAATTCTATCTTACAGAGCGGCATCGTGCGCGACCCGGTGTGGGCTGCCCACTGGCAGCGCTGAGTTCGGACGTGGCCCGCGCCGGACCGGCGCTGAAGAGCATCTTCACCGTCGGTCTCGACGAACACGTGGCTTTGCTGGAACGGATCATGCCCGATCACATCACGGTCGGCCGAAACGAGAAAGCGACTGTTGCAATGACGCTGATGGCCGGTGCGCTCGCTGTCTCGCGCTCGGTAGATGACGAGACCGCGCGCAGCGTTCTGGAGAATGCCAAAACGACCGTGCTTGCCCTTTGCTGCGTCGACCCTAACCGTCGGCAATGATGGTCCGGTAAAAATCCTCAGGCGTCTAAATTGCGCATGCGCTTGAGCAGGAAGATCCTTGGAAGGAATGTTACATGAAGAGGCCCCCTTCCCGCTCGGCCAGCACGTCCGGCTCGACCCAGCGGCTTGCGGCGACTATGGGTGCGTTCATGGGCGCCGCGGCTCTCATGTCGTTGGTGGCCGCGCCTGCTGGCGCGGCGATGTCCTATACCCCCATCGTGTTTCGGCAGGTCTCGGGCACCAGGCCGTTTATCCCTGTTCAACTGAACGGCAAGCGGCTCCTCTTGATGGTTCACGCCAATGCCAAACTCTATGTCATGACCACACACGAGAACGCCGCGTCATTGCGTCTAGGAGTGCTCGGCAAGACGTCGAACTACGGCATCACCGACGATGGCCATGTAAGCACCCTCGGGCGCACCTCCGCGACGCTTGCATCGTTGCGGGTCGGTGATCGCGAAGCCCGCGATAGGAAGCTTTCTGTGTTCGAGATCCCCCAAACGCCTCCGACAGATGGCATGCTCGGCATGGACTGGCTTCGCGACCAGCGCGTGATCGTTGATTACGATGCCTACCGTGTTGGCCTGCCCTCAGCACCAGTCGACGCTCAGGCAGAGGACGCAAAGCTGATCGCGAGGGGGTATATCTCGCACAAGATGATCTGGGATCCAGACACCAAGAGCTATTACGTCATGGGCAGTGTCAATGGCACGCCAGCCCGCCTTGGAGTCAGCACGGTAGGCGAGAACGCTCTCGACAGCGTGTTCGCCGGAACGGCAAGCATCGCGCTGGGTCCGGTGGTCGATCAGAATGGCGGACCACGCGGCGCGGTCGTCGATGTGCGGATCACCAAACATCCCGTCAGTATCACGCTGGACGGGCAACCGTGCCTCTCCGCGCAAGCCTGGGCTTGGGATCTATACGCCTACAGCTCCGAAGCGAGGCCCGTCACACCGCATCAAGACGGTTATCTGGGCGCCGACTTCATGCTTGCGAACCAGGCAGTCATCGACTTCGGAACCGAGACCCTGTTCGTCTCTAAGGCGCAGCAATAGCTGCTCTCAGGCACGTGTGAGCCCCCTAGCCGTTGTCTTTCAACATGCTTGGCGTGATCCCGAACGTCTCCCGGAATATCCGGCTGAAACTCGAACTATCTACATAGCCGTTGCGGATCGCGATCTGCGTCAGGCTGATTGGGGCGGAACGTGAGAGGAGGATGTCGCGGTGCGCGCATCGGGCTCGAACCTGTCGAATGAAAGCAGCGGGCGTGATGCCGATCGCAGCAAAATCGGCATATAACGTGCGTCTCGAGACACCCAGCCCCCGTGCGAGATCAGGCGGCGCGTAGCTGTGGTCCGTCACATTGTCCTCGACCATTAATCGAGCGCGCCTGACCCTATGGGATGGACGCTCGGGTAAATCAAAGGCCGTGGCGTCGTTGGCGATGATGGATCGAAAGACGAGATTGATCACCGCTTCGATTGCGAAACCATCGGACGGAGAGCCGGCCGCAGTGTCGAGTAGCGATGCGATGGCGGCGCCCCCTGCGGCAATGGCGCTGTCGCTGGCGATGACGCGTCCGATATTCTGCTGGACGAGATCTCTCCCGACCGCGTGTTGAGATGGGTCGAATATGAGCATCAATCCGTCATAGTCGGCAGCCATTTCGAGCTGATAATCCCGCGACATCGGCAGAAGAATGGCCTGCCCTGTGCGCATCTCAAAAGACGATGAGGCATTCTCAATGCGAGCTTTGCCAGAGACCTGCCAAACCAGCTTCACCAGATCCGCCATTCCAGCGCGCGTGGCTTGCGAACTCGACGCCTCGACGGTTAGCATTGGCGTCCTGACGCGGACAATCGGATGTCTGGCGACCATCCTGCTGCTAACCGAGCCACGGATCGTCCGCCTCGGCGACGTGATCGTAATATTCGGAAACGTCTGGTCCGTCGCCGTCAGGAACGCGCCTGCGCTGTCGCCGGCGCTCTCGCGCGTCTGGTCTGCCGATGAAGATTTCATTGCGGGTGCTCTCGGAATAATTGATCGATCAGCTACGGCGCTAAGGCCCAGGCCCTGCCAGCGAAGCATATAGGTGCATGATACCGCATGGCCTAGAATGTCGTTGAGATTGCCCGGTGAGCTGTGCCGAGCATGCGACGATATATGCACGCTGCAACAAAAGCCCGCTCGCAGCGCCAAGCCGCAGCCGCTCAACACGCTATCTCAGGTTTACTGGTTCTGCTCGTGGCCCTGCGGACCGACCAGCGGTCGCACGCCTATCGCAGGGAATGACTTGGGAAGCGACACGCAAGATCGAGCGGACCCCGTGCGTGATTTACCGCGCCAAGAAGGAAAGCATGATGACAATATCTGAGAGTTCCGCGTTCAAGACTGATCTTGGAAACCGTATCGAGGCGCAGGGCGTCGCCTATTACGCCGATGGATTTCCAACGGCTGCAGTTCGAATCGACCGGCTCAACCGAGCCGTCATCCTGCTGATCGACCACAAGGAGGAGATCGCTGCCGCCCTTTCGACCGACTTCGGGCACCGCAGCCGCGAAGCGACCCTCATCGTCGAAATTTTTGCTGCCGTTGCCTCGCTCCGCCATGCTGCCGCGAACGTCGAGCAATGGATGGCTCATGAGATCTTTGGCGCGCTGGCGCCCGGTGCCGTGGCAAGGGTCGAACACATTCCAGTCGGGGTCGTCGGGATCATTGGCCCCTGGAACTTCCCATACTACCTTATCTTCGCGCCTCTCGCCGGTGTTCTGGCGGCCGGGAACCGGGCGATCATCAAACCTTCCGAATTCACGCCGAGATCCTCGCAGCTGCTGCAGCAGCTCGTCGCCGCCAGCTTCGCGCCGGAGGAACTTTCAGTCGTGCTAGGTGGGCCGGCCGAAGGCGCGGACTTTGCATCCTCACCGTTCGACCACCTCATCTTCACAGGATCATCCGCAGTCGCCAAGCATGTCCTTCGCTCGGCCGCGGAGCATCTGACGCCTGTGACACTCGAGCTGGGCGGAAAATCTCCGGTGATCGTGACCGATCAGTACGACATGGCCGAAGCTGCGGCCCGGGTGATGACGATCAAGACGTTGAACGCCGGACAGATCTGCCTGGCGCCAGATTATGTCCTGGTGCCCGAAGGCCGTGAGCGCGAGTTTGCGGACGCCTGCGTTTCGGCCACCCAAGCCATCTTCCCGGATGGCGTGGCATCGACCGATTACACGTCGGTCATCACGGAACGGCATTTCGCCAGACTGTCCCATATCGTCGAGGATGCCCGCGAGAAGGGTACGATAATCGTCGAGGCACTTTCCTCGGTGAACGGGCAGAAAGACCGCCTCTTCCCGCCGACGATCCTCGTGTCGCCAGGCAATGATACAATCGCCATGCAAGAAGAGATATTCGGCCCCGTTCTGCCGGTCGTCGGCTACGCCACGTTGGAAGATGCCCTTGCCAAGGTGCGATCTGGCCCACGACCGCTGGCGCTCTACTATTTCGGCGCCGATGACGAAGCCGCCAGAACTATGCTCGACGGGACGGCATCCGGTGGCGTCACGATCAACGATGTCATGACCCACGTTTTTTCGGAGGAGTTGCCATTTGGCGGTATCGGAGCCTCCGGCACCGGATCATACCACGGCAAAGCCGGCTTCCTTACCTTCAGCCATGCGCGCTCGATCTACCGGCAAAGCGATGCGCAGGAAGCCGCGATGTTGTTTCGGCCTCCCTATGGCGAAGGCATCAAGCAGTTTCTGAGCGACGCCCTAGCAAACTGATTAATAGTCGACCGTGCCCATCAATTAACGATGGGCACGGCGGCGAGGCCTCGGTGATGAGGGTGGTCGTGCTGGTGCCGACACTATACGAAGCCCCTGTAAACTGAGTGCATAGTACCCTATATCGTGCACGGGGGGTAGCGCCCGTCGGGCCGCTCCTTAGTCAGGACATCCATCATGCCAGTTTTCAACGCTCACCTCCCAGCAAAGCGGTTCTCCTCGGCCCAGAAGCGGGATCTCGGAAATGCGTTAAACCAGTCCCTCGTCCAAGGCCTTGGCATTCCGGCGGGCGACCGTTTCATCATGCTTCAGGAACACGGCGAGGACGAACTCTTCATCGATCCCGACTTCATGGACATTCATCGCGGCCCCGACGCGGTTATCATCACCGTCCTGTTTGGCGCGCATCGCCCGCTTTCGGATAAGCATAAGGTCGTGAAAGAGATCGGCGAGCGCGCATCGCACGCGTTGGGCATATCGTCCGACAGCATCTTCATTGTGCTCATTCCTGTTCCCAACGAAAACTTTAGTTTTGGTCGAGGTGAGCTGCAACTCGCCGGCACGGCGGCAAAGTGGTAGGGGCTCCGGAAACTTCTCAGGCAATCCGCTTTGTTTGAATGACCGATAGCAAGCCTTGGTATCGGCTCCCAACCTTAATAAGGGCTACACCATCATCGTCGCGGTCCGCCTACGCCAAGCAGCAACCCTAGCGCGCGTCCAAGACAAGTAGCGTGCCACCAACTGCGTCCGGACCGCGCGTCGCAAGGAGATGAGCAATGAACGGGACCTTCACAATGGCGGTTTGCTTTAAGGCCAAGGCTCAGCACTCCGCGGAGTTTGGGGCCAGATTGCTGGATGTGGTCGATGTAACGCGTCTCGACACAGGATGCATCGTCTTTGACGTGCATCAGGTTCAGGACGATCAGAACGCTTGGTATTTATATGAAGGCTGGCGGTCGAAAGAGGATTCGGACACGCATATGCGTAAACCTGTTATCCAAGCGTTCTTTGCAGAATGGGATCGTCTTCTGATGGAGGCACCTGTTCCTCTCATGCTCGACCTTAAGTCACGGCGCTCATCCCCGGCGAGTAGTTGGCCCGCCCCTTTGGATTCGCAGCCCTAATCGACAGTCCGGTCCGTGATCGAATCGAGTTGGCGCGACCCATTTGGTCAACGACGCGTAAGAAGCCCCACAGCCACGCGAAACGGGTCATCGGATAAGAGATTGTTCCGGCGACTGGACAAGTGAACCGGGGGCGGATGACCATGGGACCGATCTCTTCGCGGTCGCAGCGCAGTAAATTTTGGAATCGCCAATGGCACTGATATTGCTCGGCCTCAAACTGCAACACGACCGTCCGCGGCAACAGCGCTCTACGCGTTGCTCGTCGCGACATTTTTGCAGCATCGAGTGCTCCGACACCCCTGTATCAGCTATACCAGCATGCGTGGGGTTTCTCCTCGGCCATGCTGATTCTGGTGTTCAGCGCCTATACGCATCAGTTTGTGCTGACGGAATGTGCGGCTCGCCGCAGTCCGAGGCGCTCGAGATTGACGCTTCAGTCGGAAAGCGTGTCGGCGGGTTAAAGGCGCAGGCTTTTCACGGCCGAATGGCGGGGCCTGGGCGCACTGCTGCCGGACCGCTCAATGAAACGGGAATGGCCAGTTCTGGCAGGAGCGGCCATCCACGCGCGAGTCTGGGAACGACTTGATTTGGTCGATTGCGGTCGGCGGTTCGTGGGACAAACCGTCATTCCCGTGCAACTCTCTTAATGACAGCTATCGCCAGGTCCGGTCGTTCGTGAACCGACTTCGCAATCGACGGCTAATGCGCAGCTCTGTGGAAAGTGCTGACTCGTTCTGGGTTGCCTTGGCTGCGAAGCTATCATTCTTCCGATCGAGGAGTTGCCTTAGGCGGGGTCCCGAACGCGCGTCGGAAAGCATGCCCGAACGCACTCTGCGAGGTGTAGCCGATCGTTCTCCCTATACTGCCGACGGTCGCATCGCCGCGCATCAGCGCTGCACGGGCTAATGTGAGACGCCACGTGCGGACATAGGTGAGCGGCGGTTGTCCAACGAGGCGTGTGAACTCGGCGGAAAATGCGGCGCGCGACATTCCCGCCAAGCCAGCAAGCCCCGCCACTGTCCAGGGGCGCGCGACATCGTCGTGGATGGCGCGAAACGCTCGGCCAATCCGGACGTCGGTAAGCGCGGCAAGCCACCCGATGTCAGTCATGTCGCCGCCGCCGGCATAAGCGCGGATAGCTTCCACCAGCAGCACGTCGGCAAGCCGGGCAGCGACGATCTCGCCGCCCATCCTGCCGCTCTCTAGTTCACCGCTCATGAAGCCCAGGATCGTCGCGACCGCATCGGCCGACGGCGAGGACCGGGGAACGATCATGAACGCCGGAAGCATGTCGAGCAGGAAGTCTGCGTTTCCGGCGCCGAACGTGACGGTCCCTCCAATCCCGATCGTATCGTCACCCCCAACGTGCGCGACGTCATGGTCCGCATAGAGCGTCTGCCCATCGACCGGTTTTTCGGCGGGGTGGCTCGCCACGGCATAGGCGGTCCGCCCGAGCAGGCACACATCCCCTTCGTTCATCAACTGAGGCGCGCGTCCTGGGAGGAGCATCCATTGAGTGCCGCGAAGCAGGGCCACGAATTTGAGCCGCTCGATGGCGGGAAATGCGAAGGCCCATCGTCCCGATGCCTCCATCCGGGTCCGGCGCGTGACCCGCGCGCCGAGAACGCTGAGCACGTCGGAAAGAGGGTCGATGAAGCTTTTGGACGATCGCGACAAACCCATAGACGATACGCCATAGGGTATCTTGAAGGCACCGCCCATCTCCGTGTGGAGGAGATTGACGATGGGTATCAAAGGCAAGGTCGTCGCGATCACGGGCGCGAGCAGCGGCATCGGTCGAGCGACCGCGAAGCTGTTGGCCGAACACGGCGCATTGGTTGTGTTGGGCGCGCGCCGCGGAGAGGCGCTCGCCGAGATTGGGGAGGCGATTATCGCTAGCGGCGGGAACGCCGTGTTCAAGGTGACCGACGTGCGCCGACGGGGCGATTTAGAAGCGCTCGTCGCGCTCGCAGTGGAACACGGCGGCCGGCTCGACGTCATCATCAACTGTGCCGGGATCGGCCCGATCTCCCGCTTCGACGCACTGGACGTCGAAGGCTGGGACGCCATGATCGACGTAAATTTGCGTGGCACGCTTTATGGCATCGCCGCAGCCCTTCCCGTGTTCGCGCGCCAGGCGAGCGGGCATGTGATCAACGTCATTTCCACCGCCGGCATCAAGGCGGTGCCGACGATGGGCGTCTATGCCGCGACCAAGAACGCCGTTCGCACGGCGACGGACATACTGAGGCAGGAGGCAGGGCCGCACCTGCGCGTTACCGAAATATCGCCCGGAATGATCGCCACGAACTTCGGCGACAGCATCACCGACCAGCCAACGAAGGCGATGATTGAAGGGCAACTCGGTGCAATCGCCATTCCGCCCGATGCGATCGCACGCGGCATTCTTTTCGCAATTGAGCAGCCGCCCGAAGTGGAAGTCGGCAGCCTCGTCATCCGTCCGACCGCGCAAGGGTAAACGGTCGCTTACCGGGAGATCGCCCCGCTGCTCGAACGTCACGCTCTGGCCTCCTGCCGTACTGGCAGCTTCCCCCGGCCGGACGGCGGCTCCTGTTCGGAGCAGCCATTCCGTGGCGAGTTCGGGAACGGCTAGGACTGGTCGAGTGCCGCCGGAATCGCTGGCCGACCCAGACGGGACAAAGGGGCCATTCAAGCGCCTATCCTAAATGAAGTCTTCAGCCGAGAGCGGTCATTGATGACGAAGCCACGTCGCGCCGATGTACGCAAAAGGCTGAGTGGAAAGCGGATCTCGCTGAAGTTGTACTTCGCATAATCTTGGAGTGCCAGGGTCATATAAAGTTCGCTGTGGTTGGTCCTTATTCGCAACAGGAAATGAGCGGCGTATGATTACCGTTTGGGGCGGATAGACCCGCGATCGATCCAAGTCGCCTGCGTCAGGGTTCCAAGACTTCAATCGATGATTGCCTGGGTGCCGATTTCGCGAATTTCCGGTCGAAGCTCAGAAAGGCGGCGCAATCCTCTGCGGCAGCCACATGCAACGCATCCGCGAAATCCATTCCGCTGATCATCCAGTCTAGCGCCTGCGCAAGCTGCGCGGGCTCCTCGATCGCGATGCCCGGCAGGCCAATATGCCGAAGACCAATTTGATCTCCACGGGTGCGAAGTGCGGCGCTGCCTTGAGCAATACGCCATCCGCAGTAGTTTCAACCGTCAGCCTTGTTCCTGACGGCCACTTGCGAAGATCCCGCACCGCCTTGGGAAGAATCACTTGGCCTTTGGTCGACACGATCGTCGTGGGGGTGCCCACCGCATTTATCCTGATGTAGATGAAGGTAAGATATGGCGCTCGCAAGCTTCAGGCAAGTGGACCGCACCATATCATTGCACTTCCGAAACGGATTCCATCTTTTAGGAATTCGCCGTCCATTTCATAATCGCGGCCTGCCAAAAAGCGGCGCGAAAGGCGGTTAAGGGCCCGAGCAGCTGTTCAGTAACCGGTTAGCGAGCGACCGAACCTGGATCGGCAGGCACCCCACGCTATTCGGAAGTTCGCGGTGGGACCTGGAAGGCTTCTCCAAAGCTTAGTGAATGCTTAACTGGCAGCTTCCAGAACCAGAAGTATGAAACCGTCCTTCAGGCACGCTTTTTTTCAGTCCACTCCGAGTTCTCGGCTCTTCATCGCAGATGATTTGAGCCAAAGACTACTCGCTATCAGCCATGCCATTATAACAGCAACGAACAGTCGGTTGAATATGCCGTACGGTGCGCCTTTGTGCAGTGTCAGGTACTGGCCAACGAAGGCGACAATCAAAAGCCCGGAAAATGCCAGCGCGGGGCTCCTGTGGCGGCGCCAACCCGGACTACCAGCATAGCTCAACGCCAGGCAGATCGTCGAAAGCAGGATACTGACGATGTTCACCAGAAAGCTTATGATATGGATATTACCCGTCCGCGTGGATGGAGCCGTCTCGAGGTCAGTCGGATAAAGGGCGGTCACAATGAGGCCCGCGAACGCAACGACCAGAAGTGCGGCGTCGGTCCGACCCAGCCACGATGTGGGCCCATCCCGGAACAATCCGATCGCAAGCGTCAGGCAGCCGATACCCACGGATGCAAAGGCCGTCGTCATGATCCAACCGAACTGTCCGACCGCATAATCACTGATCATATGATCGACGATTGTATAATCCGGTCTGATTACATGCATAAGCAAAAGGGCGACCACGGAATAGAGAAAAAACCCTACCGCCGCTGTCGGCAGCAAGGTGGACTAGTCGCGCTGCAAATCATGTTTCAACACCGTCACTTGCCGCCCTCCCGTTTGGCACCCGTCCTTAGTTTATGCTATGATCCCACTTCCGCGATAGGGAACCTCAACAACGCCATAAGGTTGAACCTTGACGCTTGCCGACCGACCGCTTTCCGCGGCGCAAACGTCGGTTCCGGTCTGAAACAGTCGTTCTGTGGTCACTTGGTGAATGGTTAAGCCCGGTCAGACAAAATCAATGCTCTGCTGCCCCCCTTCAAATACAGGTATATCAAAACTATTATTAGTACTGCCTATACTAATCTTGTAACATAGTGATTCAAGATTAGAACAGTCGCTCGGCCGCCGTCAAATACGAGCCGGGGGCGGGCCCGGTTCCGCGGATCACCCAAGGCAGATTCAGCGCCGTGGTGATTGGTACCCAGACATCCTCTCCGTCCGCATTTTTACAACGAGTATGCATATCGCGGGCCGGCATATAATAGCCGTTCTCCCATCGCTCCCATAGTTTGCGGGCGGGTCGATAGCCGCTGCTCACCTCGGCGCGCGCCAGCACCGAATTAAGATAGGTGCGTTTCTGGCGTGCCGCACGCCAGATATGATCGGGGAGAATTTCCAGTGTTTCCATCAAGCTGTCTGCGGAAAAGCCACGGGAATAATAATAGCTGTGATTGGCGCGGTTGGCCATCGCACTACCCTGGATCTTGATGCTGGCCAACATAAGACTCAGCAACCAATATTCGCCCTGGTCGCGCTCGAGTTTGACCAATCGGCCCGCGGTTTGAACATCAAGCGAGGCCGGCGCGAGCAGATCGAAGAGCGGGACAAGCATTTTCTCGGCAAAACCCGGCTCCGCCACCCCCCGGCACAACGCAAACATCCAAGCGTTGTGACCATATTCATCGATTGCAGCAAGATCAGCACCTCTCTGAACCAGCGCCTCGGCTAGCGCCAAATTACCGGCACGCGCAGCCATCATCAACGGCGTTGCCCCGCAAGGAACGCGATGATCGACGCCATAGAGATCGCACTCAGCGAGCACCGGCTTAAACGCCCGCTCGGAATAAGGCCGCAACAGCCGGTCGCTTTGCGCTTTCATAGCCTTGGCCACAGGATTTTCGATCTTGCGGCGGCTATCAAAATAGGAAAGGTGATTGGCCTGATTTTCCACGACACCACGGACGGAAAGTGCGGTGGCTGCGTGGAAATTTGCCATTTTGGCCAAGTCCTCGATGAATCTCGGCTGACTATGCCACAGTCCGTACTCGGTCAGTGTCTTTTTGATCTTGGCCGAGGGGTCTTTCGCGTCGAGCGCTCGGGGTTCTAGCGCTCGGATCGCGGCCTCTGACCACGGCTGCCATGGAGTTGGCTTGGATTTGAGAAAAGTTTCCCGGATCGAGCGGGCCTGTTCCTGCTTTCCCTGCAATTCCAGCTTGCGCGCCTCCAACGCCCATTCCTGCTTAGTCGAAGTTTCGGTCGCGCCGGATAGTCCGCCGGTGTCCTCCTTAAGGTTGAGCAGGGACAGTAACGGATGGCGAATATCCGATTCTACCAGCACCAATGTCTCGACCGCGCGGGTCATCGCGACATAGAGCGCGTTGACATAGAATTTGTAGATTTCCAACGATTTGTCGGTCTTGTCGCGTGCTCGGCGAAAATTCGGATTATTTTCGGCGAGATCGGCAAGACTGACATCCCGGCAAATTTCGGTGTAATCGGCCCTGGCACCCGAAATTAGATTGAATAGGATGACATGTGGATATTCGAGACCCTTGACCTCATGCACCGAGAATATCAGCGGCGTGCGAAAACGCTCTCGCGCCGCCGGCTTGTCTTCGTCACGCAGTACGATCACGGCATGATGTACTGACGCGCACGACCGCGTGTCGAGATCGCGCAAAGTTGAGTCCTTCCCGGGCAGCAATTGCACCGACCCGACTTGGTCTGATGCGCACTCGACTAGGAAACTGCTCTCGCGATCGATCGAGCCAAAGCGCGCTTGTTTGATGCGCAGCAGCCGATTGGCGATGTCGGTGACCGATTGTGTGTTGCGGAAATTCGCCCGTAGTACGGAAATCTGCTCCGATCCAAAATCTTCGCCGGCGAGTCCGTGCCAGAATAAGGCGCGCACCGCCGCCCATGAAAAGAAATTGGGATGCACAATCTGATGGGCGTCGCCGCACAAAAGAAAGTTTTTCGGGGTTTTCAGAGTGGTGAGAATTAAAGCGAGTTGGGCGTTTGTAAAATCCTGGACCTCGTCGATCACCAGGAAATCATAAACCGATTCAGCGAGCGGCCGCCAGGCATGCGCGACAAGATTGAGATCATAGCGCCCGCTCTCATTCAACCACGCCACATAGCGGCCAAACAGCCCGTGGACAGCGGTTCGCGCCGCCCCTGTAGGAAATAGGGACTGGCGGACGCCGAGCGCCTGATAATCGTCGTGACTGAGTGGCGCGTCCGGCCTGGCGCCGATCACGCCTCGAAACTCCTCGAACAAGGCGAACGCGTCGGTTTCGAGGACGTCGCCGCGCAAAGCAGCGCGGTGGCGATTGAACCATAGCTCAAAATCCGCAACGCGGACTTCGGTACCGGTCGGCACCCTGATAGTCTCGAGGAACTCACGGTAGCTCAGGAACTCTACTTCCTGACTATTATTCTCATAACCATGCGCACCGTAGAGGACGCGCGCCGACTGGGCGAGATAAGCCGATTGGGTGACATAGAGCACCCGCCCGTTGGCCTCGCGCAGCTTGGTCAGCGTAACCGCGGTTTTGCCCGATCCCGCGGGGCCCAGTACCACCAACGGAACCGGCCGTAGGCGGACCGCTTCCTGGACGTCGTCGAACATGATTGGCTTGTCGAGGAGAACAAACTGATCGCGAGTCGGATGGAGCCAGGTCAACCGGCCGGGATGGGCGTTTGGCGTGGCTGCATCGGGCGCCAGCACATCGGCGGTGGTTACATCAGGTGCACGTTCCATCTTGTCGGGATCAACGCGAACGCCACGGAGGAAGCGTGACTTATCATAAGCATGATTGTCGATAATTTCGAGAAATAGGCAGACCGTCTCGCGGTCATGGCGGATGAACTGCATGAGCAATCGGGCTTTGTCGTCGAGCTTGGCACGCCAATAAGGGGTGGGCGTCAGCTTCTTTATAGCGGCGGCCTTAAAATCACCGGCCGCGATTGCCGACTGAACCCTACTCATGGCCTTTTGGAAGCGGTGGGCGCCGAGCTCTTGATAGGTGAGAATTCGCATGAATTGTTCCTATCAAATTTGTTCTGGGAAAGGCTAGCGGCAAGCGCCAGTTTTGGATGGCTGCCGAGACCTGTCCGACTGGCACGCCCACATATTTCTCGGCAACAACAAGTCGTCCGGGCGGTGTGGCCGCACCGATGAGCATCGGGTTGTCAGAGAATATATAACGGCTAATAACCAACGGTCTCAGCAGGAGGAATATCTCGCTGTGACTCATGGCCCGAAAGACGCCGGATCGCGCTCTACCAACTATCGCGATTTCGACAGGTCGCCGACGGGCTAGGCTGCCGCCACCTCTCGTCTCCCGCGCCGCCAGAGCAACAGGCTCAGCAGCATCGAGACGACCGCCCCGCCCAACCAGAACGTGATCGCGCCACTGAAATCATAGTGGTTCAGGCCGCTAACCTTGTGCAGCCCGGCCTGGATCAGTGTGCCCGACACATGCTCCTGCAGCGCAGAGCCGAGATAGCTGAATGACCCGATCATGCCCATTACCGCGCCGACACAGAGCGGTGGGGCAAGATCGACGGCGAAGAGGCCGCCTATTGACGCGTTTACACCACCAACACCGATTCCGAATATGATCATTCCCGCCCAGAGAGCCAGCGGAGACGATGGAACAAAGAAAACGAGTGTGAGGCCGAATATCTCCAACAGGCCAAACAGCAGGTTTGCTGGCGGTCGCCAGCCATCGAAAAGCAGGTCTGAGATGTAGCCGAGCGCCAGTGACCCGACGATGCCCGCGAGGTTGGCAACCATCAGCAGCGTGCCCGCTCCCGCCGAGCTGTACCCGCGTGCTTCCTCCAAATAAAGAATGCCCCAACTGTCGATACCGTAGCGCGTCACATAGCTGGCGGCGCTGGCGAGCCCGAGAAGCCAAATCGGCCAGAGTTTGAGAACGGCAAATTGAGCACGGATTAGCTGGCCACGAGTCTGGCCCGGATCACTTTCACCGCTTTCCTTCTTGTTCAGCTTGCGTGGCATCAGGACGAGGACGACCGCGGCTGCGATCAACCCGAAAACAGCGGCGCCCCAGAAGCCGATCCGCCAACCGACAGCCCCGACGGCCGCGCCAAGCACGAGAAAGGTGATCGCTTCGCCGATGGAGTGCGAGGTGCTCCAGATGCCGTAGGCACGGCCGCGATCGGCGCTGCTATAAGTCGCGGCAAGAGCGATGATACAGCCGGGGGCTGCGAAACTCTGAAAGAAACCATTAAGGCCCGATAGCAGGGTCGCGATCAGCGAGTCCGTGGTGATGCCTAGCGCAATACAGCAGAGCGCTGATCCGGTTACTCCGATCGCGACGAACAGGCGAACGTTCACGTGATCGGCAAGAAACCCGTTAAACAGTTTTGCGACCGCATAACAGGCGAACAGCGCCGACCCCATTGAGCCGAGCATCACCGGGGAATAGATACCCTGATCGATCAGCGGCTTTTTCACCACGCCGAGCGCGAGGCGGCCGACGTAGCTTAATCCGTAGCCGAGCGTGATGGCGACAAGCAGGCGGGTGCGGAGCGCACGGGCCGTGTCGCTGGACGCGGAGGCCAGGGCAGGAAGCGATGTGGCGGCGCTGAGCATGACAACCAGGTGTCATGTTTGCCTGGACCGGGCAATGGAGCGTGGGAAGCGCGCTTCGTGCTTGGCGGTCTCACCCTCACAATTTTGTCGGACCTGTCCCTGATCTTCCTCGCGTTGACTATCGCTACCGACCGAGTCAGTCGCGGTGTCAAAATAAGCGCTTTATGTGATTAGCCGGCAGACTGTTACCACGGCGATCAAATTACAGAGGGAGCGCTGCACCTTCTCCGGCCATTCGCTCTTCCGGGGACACAGGCGCGAGCACGTTGCGAAACAGCCGTCCGAACGCGAACAGAACCACCGCCGCCGCTGAGACGATGCCGGCATGGATCAGCCAGAAGTGCGCGCCGTCAATCCGGTCGGCGAAGCCGCCCAGCCAGCCGACGATCTGGAACGATATGAAGAAATTCAACTTGCTGGAATTGACCATTGTACCATTGAGACCTGCAGGTGCGGCGCGGGAGAACAGCGCCAGCGTCAGCGGGAACAGCATGGCCACGCCAAGATTGTTGATCGCATGGAAGGCAATGCCCCAGCCCAGACCGATGCGCGCCGTGCCTGCACTCCACGACGCCAGCGCTAGGACGAATGCTGCTACAGCCGACAGGGTTGCGCCAATGGCACAACGATCAATTTCGCTCGGTAGTCGTCCGCGCATCTCCAGCCAACGCCACAGAGCCAGCACCACGAAACCGCAGCCGAACGAGATGAAGGCATCGATCGAAATCAGCCATGTGACCGGCATCTGTCGCCCGAAAAAGACGAGATCGTAATGTGCCGCACCCCAGAGTTCATACGCGCCGTAGATCTGGTTGTTGGCGACCGCCGCGACGCCGATCACAGGGATGAGCAAAAGGAGAACGGTCACGCTTGCCCAGCCGCGTCGGCCGATTGGCGGGTAATTGGGCATCTCGCCCTCAGGATCAGCTAATGGGGCTGTTGGCATCCACCGCCGCCCGATCAGATACGCGCTCAGCGAAGCGACCATGCCAAGCGCCGCGCCCGCGAATCCATAACTGAAGCCCCATGTTTCGCCGAGCGTTCCGCAGATCAGCGGCGCGACGATCACGCCCGCATCGACTGCCAGATAATAGAGCTGGAAGCCGTCGCCCCGACGCGGATCGTCACGACCGTAAAGTTCGCCCAGTTGCGCGGTCAGGTTGCCGCCGCACAGGCCGACACCGGGTAGCAGACACAGCAAGGCGATCACGAAGCTCGCTTCGCTCGTCAGCAAGGCGCTGCCGATGACCAACAACAGCCCACCGACGAGGATGGCGCGCGTGCGCCCAAGCCAGCGATCGGCAATCAGCGCGCCCGCCAGCGGCGTGAGATAAGCGATGCTGGAAAACAGCCCGAACACCACCGAGGCGAACGCTACGACCGATAGCGGACCATAAGCGTGCTCCAGAACGCCGCGCAGGGGAGCGAGGCCGGCGACATGCTCGGCATGGCCTGGCAGAAGCACCTGCCGCGTCATGTAGAGAACGAGCATGATCCGCAGTCCATAAAACGCGAAGTTGAACAAGCCTTCGACCAACACCAATACGCCGACACCACGCGGCTGTCCAAGAATGCCCCCGTGGCAACCATTATTCATATCGTGTCCCCGGCGCACCGACATTTCGGTCCCTGATCCACCATAGTGGAGGAACTCGCCCACACCGTCGAGCCGCGAGACATAGCCGAGCTATACGATACGCGCTCGCACCCATCACCCGGGGGTGCGCTATTTGGTCAGTGGCCGATGGCCGGTCGCAGCGCGAAAGGGCCGCCGTGACCTAGTGGCGCGACGATGGACGGCCGACCCGTCTGGGCGGTTAATACAGCAAATGGATCAAACTGGGGCGTTTGCTAATAGACGGGTTCAGAACACTGATTGCGGATAGCCAACCTTTCCTGCGTCGGTCGGCTTGGACCCAATCTTAAACGCTCAACGCCTATCTCGCGCTTCCCGACTCCAAGCATTCATTCATCGGTTCGCGATCGCCTTCAGCGCCGCTGAATGGCGAAAACTGCGACATACCAGTTCTTCACGTCGACATCCCCCACGCGGGGGCTTCGGCCAGGTGCAGTCATTCCGGATGACATCAGTGCGGGCCAGTGTAGGCGAAAAATTGGTGGAACACTGGCGTTGCGCCCAAGGCCAGAGACTGCATAATGCGTCGATGGTAAAGGATAACATTCTGCAAATTTGGCGTGGATTCATGATTATTGTAGCTGCGAATATGGAGAACGATCGTGATGCAACATAGACTATCTCCTACACGCGTTGCTGTGGCCATTGCAGGGGCTGCTTTGATTGGGACGCTAGCAGCGCCCGCGGCGTACGCTCGTGATGACCCGCTTGCTCCGATTAAGGCGACCGTGGAGAAGGACCAATATAATGCGTGCTATACTTCACCTCGGGGCTCTCTACTAACTTACAGCCAACATCTGGAGGATTTGGCCCAAGTATATGCAGTTTCAGAGAAGGAACCTCCGGCGCAGGCATCTCACGTAACGATACTGCCGTTCCTCGGCGCGGGCGATCCTGAAGCGCAGGCGATTAATAGGGCATATCAGCATGGCGCGGGGCAAGAGATAGCCCGGTGCAGGTTCGGAAAGGAGTATGGGGTTGGCTTTGTCAGGCACGACGATCGGAACGTCGATGTCGTCACCATAGTTTTTGGCGACCCCGCAACCCCCGAGCAGGCAAAGCGCCGAGCGTATTGTTTAGACCCGGCAAACCGAACTGACCGCTCGTGCAATAATAGATAGACTCGTAACGACCACAATGCGCCGTTTAACGCAAAGGGGTTCTGTTGGCTTGCCGACCAGCAGCTTCCCACAGCGTGAACGGCGGCTCATATCCGGAACGGTCGTTAGGTGAGCCATTCGGGAATGAATTGGCGGGGCGATGCTCCCAGCACACGTTTGAACATCGTCGAGAAATTGGCGGGTGTTTCGTAGCCCGGATCGAGCGCAACCGTCGTAACTGCCTCGCCGGACGCGAGGCTCGGCGATGCGACCGCGACTCAGGCCTGTTGCCGCCACTCCGCCATGCTCATCCCGGTCTCCCGGCCTCCCCGCGGAATACATCAGGGCGGGCTTGCCTGAACAGCAGCGTCCCGCCGCCTGAAGCAGGCGTTTCCAAACCTCGGCCGGTTGGCAATTCGGATCAAGGACACGAGACACTTGCCGTGTCATTCATTCCGGCCTATCTGTCATACATTGGATGGAGGGCGGACGTGACGACAGAATTGAACGCGGACAAGCCGCTCGGCGGCGCATCCTCGCGAAAGAGCGCCGAGGGTTCGGTCTTGAGTCAGCGCGTCAGGACAACCTTGTTGACGGCGGCTGCCACAGGCCTCATCCAGGGCAAGAAGGGCAAGCAGCTGTCCGGCCGTGTCCACGAGACGCTGTTTGAGGCGGCGGCAACCAAGTCTGGTTTGCGGGGCGCCGAGCTCATCGACTACGCGCTCGCCAAGGTGGCACTCGAGGACGACTTCGCCGAGCAATTAATCGCCCTCAAAGGATCGATCGCCGTGGACGTGGATCTTGGCGCTTGACCTTGCCGGCGCCCTTCGTCGGCTAAAGCCGGAAAGGCAGACACGTGCGCTTGCGCGCCGCCCAGATCAAGAGCTGACGTTCATCGATCACGAGCAGCACGCAGGGCCGCCGCTTCTGCTCGACACCACCGTCTACATCGACGTGCTCCAGAACCGCGCGCCGCCGGAGCTCGAGGAACTGCTACGCGTGAGACAGGTGAACCACTCGTCGGTGGCGGTCAGCGAGCTTGTGCACAACTTCGGGCGGCTCGATCCGGCCCATTCAGGCACGAAGGCCATTCTTGCTCCGATCCGCAAGGTAATCGAGAGCATTCCCGCCCATCGGCTGTCCACACCCAGCGTCCAAGCCGCTGCTGAGGCCGGCATCGTCACGGGCGTCGTCGCGCGTATCCGTGGCCTGCCCAAGGCCGACCGCCAGCCGTTCATGAATGATGCGATCCTCTTCCTGCAGGCTCTGGAGAGCGGATCGACGCTGCTGTCCCGTAACATCGCCGACATGGACCTGATAGAGCAGCTCGTGCCGACGGGGCGCGTGCTGCTCTACCGGCAACTCTGACCCAATAAGCGACACTCAGCGGCCTCTTTGTGCTCACCGAAAGGCGTCGTTCGTTCATATCGGCCGCACAGCCGACGCCGGCGCCAAGCCCGGATGGCGCGAGATTTAATCTCCAAAGATAGTTCTCCGAGGGAGATGCCCACCGGATGATCAGCGGGTTAGCTCACGTGCAGAGCGACTAGCCGTTACAGCATTCCGGTATCGTGGAGCCAATGCTTGACCTGGTCTGGCCATTCCCGCGAAATCGGATCAGCCGTCGGCCGCATTCCGAAGGCATGGCCACCCCTGGCGTAAAGCCGCATATCGACCGGCACGCCCGCATCACTGAGCGCGAGGGCATAGGCCATTGCCTGCCGAATTGGGTCCGTGGGATCGTTCATGGCGTGAAGGATCAGCGTCGGCGGTCCCTTTGGACTGATCGTTACCCAGGGTCTGAGTTCAAGACTGTTCCTCCCCTTGCTGTCATCCAGCATGCGTGCGGTGTAGGCGATAATCGCGAAGTCGGGCCGCGACGCTTGCCGGTCAGCGGCATCCGCGAGCGGATAGGTGCGCTCTTCGGTGTTGCTCATGTTCGCTGCCAGATAGGCACCCGCCGAAAAGCCGATCACGCCGATCTTGTGCGGATCGACGCCGTAGGACGATGCCTTTACGCGCAGCAGTCCCATCGCGCGCTGCGCATCTTCGAGGCCGAGAAGCACTTTGGGCCGCTGTTGCTTGCCGCTCTCCTGCGGCCACACTTGCGGCACCCGGTATTTTAGCATGGCGCAGGTCATACCCTGCTGAACCACCCAATCGCAGGTTTCGGTGCCCTCCAGATCAGTAGCTACCACTTCGAATCCGCCGCCCGGCAGGACGAGCATGGCGGTTCCGCTATTGCGTCCTCTCGCCCGATAGATGGTCATGGTCGGGCGGGTGACATAGCTCACCCAATGCCATTTGCGCCCTCCGATAAGACCCGTGCCATCGCCGGTCCCCTCGGGCCGATCGCCGGAATCAGGCTTGGCGAGAGGCGTGCTTGCGGGCCAGAGTGGCATTTGAACCCCACCAGCGGTAGGCTGCCAGACGCCTGCGCGCGCCATCTTCGGAATAACAGTCGCGGGCACGTTGACGGTTTTTTTGATCTGACCCCAGGCCACACCAGCGATGCCGATCGCAAGCAGGGAGGGCACGACGAACCGGAACCGCGACAAACCGTGTCTCCTGCTTCGAGAGCGCGATCCGGCACTGATAGAGCACCCGGATTGCGCGATCAGAGGTTAGCCCACTAGTCCCGCCACGCAACCACTAGCTTCCCCGTTGGGGCGGGAACGCTTCGCGGTTTTGACGACCCAATGGCAGTCATTCACGGCGCCCTCGCCGCTCCCCAACTTCAGACCTTCGTTCATATTCGACTACTGGGGCGCGGCAATGCTTGAGCCAACTGATCCATGGTCAGATGCGCCTAATCAGCGTCCATTCGAATGGATCTCCGCAATATATCCGCCGGGGAAGCGAACGATCGTGGATACCCGGCCGGCCTCGCGGTGCGGCGGTACGAGCATCTCGACACCGGCTTTGGTCGCCATGACGAGCGTCGCCGAAACATCTCTTACGGTGTAGCCCGTTACCTCGCGACCGTACGGCCATGGCAGCGCGCCGTCGGTGACGATCACCGCCATGTCACCGAATCCGGAGCGCAGACGAATCCGGCGATAGCGCGTGCCGGGCCGGCCGATCTCGCTGCCCGGCGCCGCCGTGTCGTCCGACACCATCGTGCCGTGCGCGAAAGCCCGCCAGTGTGTTAGGAAGAGATCGGCGGCGTCGGCGGTCAGGTAGATGCGGTTTTCCGGGATCGTCGCCAGCAGCGCGTAGCTCGGTTTCACCGAGTGCCAGTAGAGTTGCATCGTCACCCCGCCCGGCCATTGCAGCACGACGTCGCGGCCGATCGGATCCGGAAAGATGTCGACCAGCCGCATCGCGCCAGCTTTCCGCGCGGCGGCGACCGCAGCATCGAGGTCGGTAACGAGATAGCCGGTACGCTCCGAACCGAACGGGTAGGGAATCGGCGTCTTGAAGCCGAACACGGAGATCAGGCCCACCGGCGTCATCGCCACTTGCGAGATCGTCTGGCTAGCGGTCGGGGTGACCTGGAACACACCCTGCTTGCTCGTGGTGCCGCCGAAGGTCGCGATGAAGCTCGCCATGAAGCGGTCAAAGTCCGCCGGCGCGACATAGACGTGCGTCGAATCGTATTGCGAACCGACCGCGAAATCGGGATTTGCCGTGGTGGTTCGCGCACACGCGATGACCGGCGCGGCGAGCAAAGCGGCGGCGATCAGCAGGCGACACAGTTTCATCGACTTTCTCCGGAAAACGGGAGTCCAGGGTGAAGCCTTGCTTCACCCTGGGTGTAGATCAGCCCTGTACGAAGGCCAGCAAGTCCGCATTGATCTGCTCGCCATGCGTGGTCGGCATGCCGTGCGGATAGCCGGGGTAGGTCTTGTACTGCGCGCCCGGCACCAGCTTGGCCGAGAGGTCGCCCGAGATCGCGATCGGCACGATCTGGTCGTCCTCGCCGTGCAGCACCAGCGTCGGCACCGCGATCGCCTTCAGGTCGGCGGTGAAGTCGGTCTCGGAGAAAGCCGCGATGCCACGGACATGCGCGAGCACGCTGCCCATCATGCCCTGCCGCCACCAGTTGCGGCGCACGCCTTCCTTCACTTCGGCGCCCTCGCGGTTGAAACCGTAGAAGGGCATGGTGAAGTCGTAATAATATTGGGCGCGGTTCGCCGCGGTCTGCGCGCGGATCTCGTCGAACACCGCGATCGGCACGCCGTTCGGGTTGGTCGAAGTCTGCACCATCAGCGGCGGCACCGCGCTGATCAGCACCGCCCTGGCGACGCGGCCGGGCTTGGCATGCGCGACATAGCGCGCGACTTCGCCGCCACCGGTCGAGTGGCCGATATGGATGGCGTCCTTCAGGTCGAGCGCGTCGGTCAGTGCGACGACATCGGCGACATAGGTGTCCATGTCGTTGCCATCAGCGGTCTGGGTCGAGCGGCCGTGGCCGCGGCGATCATGCGCTATGACGCGATAGCCCTTGTTCAGGAAGAACATCATCTGCCCGTCCCAATCGTCGCCGCTGAGCGGCCAGCCGTGATGGAACATGATCGGCTGGGCGTCGCGCGGACCCCAGTCCTTGTAGAAGATCTCGGTGCCGTCGCTGGTGGTGATCGTGGTCATGGTCGGTCTCTTTGGCTGAGGGGGTACACGGTACAAATTCGGGTCAGGCGGCGTCGACGAGGACGATTTCGGCATCCTCGATCGCGGTGACGCGCAGGATCGCCTCGTCGGAGATCGCAGCGCCATCGCGCGCCTCGAGCCGCACGCCGTTGATCTCGACGCTGCCGCTGGCAGGCACGACATAGCCATGCCGGTTGGCGCCGAGCGAATATTCGGCGGTCTCGCCGGCCTTGAGCGTCGCGCCGACGATGCGCGCGTCGGTGCGGATCTTCAGCGCGTCGACATCGCCGACGATGCCGCTGGCGAGCGTGACGAACTGGCCCGACCGCGCGCCTTTGGGAAAAGGCTTGGCGCCCCAGGTCGGCGCTTCGCCGCGCGTCGCAGGCTCGATCCAGATCTGGAAGATCTTGGTGGTACCGGGCTCGCGATTATATTCGGAGTGGCGCACGCCGGAGCCGGCGCTCATCACCTGCACGTCGCCCGCTTCGGTGCGGCCGACGTTGCCCAGGCTGTCCTCATGCGTGATCGCACCTTCGCGGACATAGGTGATGATCTCCATGTCAGCGTGTGCGTGCGGCGGAAAGCCAGTGCCGGGCGTGATCGTGTCGTCGTTCCACACCCGGATCGGGCCCCAGCCCATCCGCTGCGGATCGTAGTAATTGGCGAAGGAGAAATGATGCTTGGCGTCGAGCCAACCGTGATTGGCAGCACCGAGTTTGGCGAAGGGGCGGCGGTCGATCATCGTGCGGATCCTTGTCAGAAGCGAGCCTCGCGGCCGATGGATGCTAAGTGCCGTACCGTGAGCTTTGACGAAACAGCAACGTTTGCATTACACCATTGCCAATAATGACAAGACGCCTCCCTGATCTCGAAGCCTGGGCGATTTTCGCCAAGGTCGCCGAATGCGGCTCCTTCTCCGGCGCGGCGCGCGAGCTCGGCCTGGCCAACCCGACGGTCTCGAAGGCGATCGGCCGTTTGGAGGCCCAGCTCGGCCTCGCCTTGCTCGCGCGTACTTCGCGCCGGCTGTCGCTGACTGAGGCAGGCCGCGGCGCGCTGGAACGCGCCTCGCGTATCCTTAGCGAGGGCGAAGCGCTCGAGGATGAAGCGGCTGATCAAGCGCAAGTGCCGCGCGGCCTGGTGCGGATCAGCGCGCCGCTGTCGTTCGGCACTGCCTTTCTCGGCGCGATCCTGCCCGATTTCCTGGCCGCCTATCCCGAGATCACGCTCGACTTTTCACTGAGCGACCGGCGCGTCAACTTGGTCGCGGAAGGGTTCGACGTCGCGCTACGCATCGCGGCACTCGACGATTCCTCGCTGCTCGCCCGCAGCCTGTGCAAGGTGCGGATCATGCTGGTCGGCGCACCCGCCTATTTCGACACGCGCGGGCGTCCGACGCATCCGCGAGAGCTGGAGCGGCACGACGCGCTCGCGTACACCGGGAGCGCGCAGCGTGGCGTCTGGCGGTTCAGCCACCCGCTGTTCGGCGAGGAGACGGTCGAGCCGCCGGTACGAATCTGGAGCGACAATGCCGACCTGCTGAATCCGGTGCTGATCCGCGGCCACGGCGTGGCGCTCCAACCCGAATTCCTCGTCTGGCGCGAGCTTCGCGACGGTCAGCTCGAAATCGGCATGCCTGACTGGTCTGCGCCTTCGCTAGGGCTGCATCTGGTGATGCCGCCCAATCCACTACGGCCGCAGCGCGTGCAGCTGTTGATCGACCACCTGGCAAAGGCGCTGGCGCATCCGCCATGGGCGGCAAATAAACGCTAAGATCATCAGCTTTCGTCGCGCGGCAAAGATCATGCTCGGCGGCTCAGACCCAGAGCACGAAGCCGCTGCGCGGCAGTGGTGTCGGTGGAGAGGTAGCGCTTACGGTGAGGTTTGGCCCTGCGGGGTTAGTGGCTGACGATGGAGTTCCTTCAACGAGAGGAACTTCCCCATGGCGACTCAACCGATCGACCGACCTGTTACCCCGCTGCGTCAGCGCATGCTGGACGATATGGCGATGCGTGCAATGGGCGCACGGACCCAGCACGATTATGTCCGCCACGTTCGCTCCTTCGCGGCCTTCCTGAAGCGCTCGCCCGACACCGCAACCGCCGAGGACGTGCGGCGCTTCCAGCTTCACCAGCGCGCGCACGGTGTCGGGGAAGGC
>Ga0233335_1000041_pt1 | contig 48233 bp, 44 predicted proteins | sample GEONDECOMP222_FD_180695 | JGI IMG/M metagenome (GOLD analysis project Ga0233335, IMG submission 180695) | Leaf litter microbial communities from Shasta-Trinity National Forest, California, United States - GEON-DECOMP-222 | ecosystem: Environmental > Terrestrial > Plant litter > Unclassified... | reverse complement strand
ATCGCTGACCACGCCGACGAACAACTGCTCGCCCGCGCGCGCGGTCTCGAACACGTCGTAGATCGCCCATGCCGAGACGCGCGCCGGCATCGGATCGACCTCCTTGCCGGTCACCCCTTGTTGCGCCATGTGCTGGCCGACCAGGAAGGCGGTAGTCTCGAACAGCGAGCATTTGACGTGCTGGCCACGGCCAGTGCGGTGGCGCTGCTCGACGGCCGCGAGAATCGCGATGGCCCCGAACATGCCGCCGGTGATGTCGACCACCGACGCGCCCGCGCGCAGCGGCCGGCCCGGAGGGCCGGTCATATAGGCCAGGCCGCCCATCATCTGCGTCACTTCATCGAGCGCGGTGCGGTGGCCGTAGGGACCGGCAAGAAAACCCTTGGCCGAGCAATAGACAAGGCCCGGATTGCTCTCGGCGAATGCCTCATAGCCGAGCCCCAGGCGGGCGAGCGTGCCGGGACGGAAATTCTCGATCACGATATCGGCGCGTTCGACCAGGGTACGCGCGGCGGCGAGGCCCTCAGGCGCTTTCAGGTTGAGGCAGATGCTGCGCTTGTTGCGGTTGAACATCGGAAAATAACCTGCGCCCGAGCCGAGCAAGCGACGCGTCTGGTCACCCTCGGGTGGCTCGACCTTGATCACATCGGCACCGAGGTCGGCCAGGATCACGCCGACCGACGGCCCCATCACCATATGAGTGAATTCGATGACCTTCAGTCCGGCAAGCGGCAGGTCGGCATCGGCAACGCGCATCGGATTTTCTTCCTCGACAGACTCAGGCGCCAATGGATATAGATCTAGCACCATTTGACAAGGTGCCCGACCATGGACCGTAGCGATATCGACATCCTGGTGAGCGAGGTCGGGCCGCGCGACGGCCTGCAGAGTATCTCAGCCATTCTACCGATGGCGCAGCGCAAGGCGTGGGTCGCCGCTGAAGCCGCTGCCGGGGTTCGGGAAATCGAGGTCGGCAGCTTCGTACCCGCCAAGCTCCTTCCCCAGCTCGAAGGCACCGGCGAACTCGTCGAATATGCGCGCACGATCCCCGGCCTGACGGTCGCGGTGCTCGTGCCCAACGCCCGCGGAGCCCGCGACGCGATCGCCGCGGGCGCGCATAAGATCACGCTGCCGCTGTCGGTTTCCGAAACGCATTCGATGCGCAATCTGCGGCGCACGCATGAGCAGGTGCTCGCCGAGGCCGCCGAGATCGCGCAATTGATCGCTGAACTCCCCGAGGGCCGGCGTCCGCATTTCGAGGGCAGTCTTTCCACCGTGTTCGGCTGCACGCTCGAAGGCGCGATCCCCGATGCGCAGATCGCCCGCCTCGCCCAGTCCCTGATGGCGGCGGGCTGCGATGAAGTCGGCCTGGCCGACACTTCGGGCTATGCCGATCCCACCGCGGTGCGCCACATCATCAAGCTGGTGCGCGGAGCGGTTGGCGATGCCGCGGTGACCGGCATCCATCTGCATAACACCCGCGGTCTGGGCCTCGCCAACGTACTCGCCGCGCTGGATGCGGGGCTCGACACGGTCGATTCGTCGCTCGGCGGCCTGGGCGGCTGCCCGTTCGCGCCAGGCGCGAGCGGCAATATCGTCACCGAGGACCTAGTGTTTATGCTGGAGGCGATGGGCCTCAAGACCGGGATCGACATCGACAAACTGGTCACGGTGCGAACAATTCTGCAAGAGTCGCTGCCGGGCGAGCCGCTTTACGGCTTCATTCCGGATGCCGGCGTGCCGCTCGGCTTCCACCCCGCAACCCAGGGCTAAGGACACCATATGACGATCATCGGCACCAAGATGGTTTCGGACGGCAAGACCGCCAAGCAATTGTTCGACGAGGTAATGGCCAACCCGGCACGCACGAAATTCGGCTTCGGCGAACGGCTCGCGATCGTGAACATCGATTTCCAGAACGCGTATACGCGGATCGACGAGTTCAAGACCGCCTATGAGGCGGATCCCCGCCAGATCGAATATACCAACACGATCTCGCGCCTCGCACGCGCCAAGGGGATGCCGGTGATCTGGACCCACGTTGCCTATATGGACAGCGCCGCCGACGCAGGCGTCTGGGGCACGCGCACCGACACGCCGGACAGTTTGCAGAACATCAAGTATGACAGCCGCCGCCACGCCTTCGATGATCGCTGCGAGATCGATACGTCGGTCGACGCGGTCTACACCAAGCGCATGCCCTCGCCCTTCTTCGAGACGCCGCTGCAGAGCCTGCTAGTGTGGCACAAGGTGGATACCGTCGTGATCACCGGTGGCTCGACCTCGGGCTGCGTGCGCGCCGCCGCGGTCGATTCGCTCAGCCGCGGCTATCGCACCATCGTCCCGCTTGAGACCTGCGCCGACAAACATGAGAGCTATCACTACGCCAACCTCACTGACCTCCAGCTGAAATATGCCGATGTCGAGCCAGTGCAGACGGTGATCGACTGGCTGGAGGCGCGGTAATGCAAGACGGTGCAGCCGATCCCGGCCTCTATGATTTCTCCCCCTATCGGAACCGCCCCAAGCTGGTGTGGCCAGGCGACAAGAAGGTCGCTGTGTGGGTTTCCCCAAACCTAGAATATTACGAACTGGACCCACCCGCCAACCCGCATCGCAAGAGCTGGACCAAGCCCCATCCGGACGTGGTCGGCTATTCCCACCGCGACCATAGCAACCGCGTGAGCCACTGGCGGATGGCCGAGGTGATGTCGAAGCATGGCTTCCCCGGCTCGGTCTCGCTGTCGGTGGCCTTGTGCCAGCACGTCCCCGAAGTGGTAGCCGACGCCAATGCGCGCGGCTGGGAGTTCTTCAGCCACGGCATTTACAACACCCGCTACAGCTACGGGATGGACGAGGCGCAGGAACGCGCGATTATCGAAGATTCGATTCGGACCGTGCGCGAGGCGACCGGCCAGACGATCCGCGGCTGGCTTGCCCCCGCCCTCACCCACACCCCGCGCACGCTCGACCTGATCGCGGAATATGGGCTCGATTATACCTGCGACCTGTATCACGACGACCAACCGGGCCATGTGAATACGAAGAGTGGCGACCTGATCTCGATGCCCTACAGCCTCGAGGTGAATGACCATTATGGGTTCTTCGTCTACAATATGAGCCCTCGTGAATATGCCGATACCCTGATACGCCAGTTTGAGCGGCTCGCGCAGGAAGGCGAGACCTCCGGCACGGTGATGTGCATTCCGCTGCACGCCTATCTGATCGGCCAGCCGCATCGGATCGGCGCGTTCGAAGAAGTTCTGCGCCACATTGCCGCCGACGACCGCGCGTGGATCACCAAGGCCGGCGACATCGCCGACGCCTATCGTGGGAGCCTGAAGGCATGACGCTCGATCCCGCCTATCTCGAATATCCCAAGCGTAAGCTCGGTATGGATCACGACCTCTACCCGTGGTCGCCGATCCGTAGCCGGCCGCCGGTCGACTGGGGCCAGGGAACCAAGATTGCAGTAGCGATCGTGGTCAGCCTGGAGTGGTTTCCGATCACGCCACAAGACAAGCCGTTCCGCGCGCCTGGCCACATGCAGACCGCCTATCCCGATTACCGCCACTATACGTCGCGCGAATATGGCACGCGCGTCGGCCTGTACCGGTTGCTCGACGCATTCAAGGCAGCGGGCGCGAAAGTGTCGTTCGCGACCAACGCGGCGATCGCCGAGCGCTATCCGCAGATCATCGCCGACATTAAGGCTGACGGCCACGAGATCATCGCCCATTCAACCGATATGAACGGGACGATCGCTACCGGCTTACCCGAGGAAGACGAACGCGCGTTGATTACGCAGTCGCTCGACACGCTCGAGCGGGTGAGCGGCACGCGCCCGCGCGGCTGGCTGTCGATCGCGCGCTCGCAGAGTTGGAACACGCCCAAGTTGCTCGCCGAGGCGGGAGTCGCCTATATGTGCGATTGGGCGAACGACGAGTTGCCCTATGCGATGACCACCACCGGAGGCGCTGTCGCCAACTTCCCACTCAACCACGAACTGTCAGACCGGCAGATCCTGACGGTCCAACAACAGTCAGCCGATTCCTACGTCGAGCAGATACAGGACGCCTGGACCTGGCTGATGCTCGAGACCGAGCGCTTCGGCGGGCGGATGCTGCCATTGCACATTACCCCGTACATCATGGGCCTGCCCTACCGCATGTCCGCGTTCGAGAGCCTGCTCGGCTGGCTGACGAGCCGGGAAGCGACCCGCTTCCTGACTGCCGGCGAAACGGTGGATGCGGTGGTGAGGGAATGAGCATAACGTTCCCCGGCCGTCGCCGGGGAACGCTTGCAGCGGCGGATTGACGCAATCCACATCGCGCGCGATGTTCGGCGCCAGAAGTGCCGATTGACGGCGCCGTCGGGAGAGGCCCCACCCAATCAGGGGTCTGCTATGTTCCGCCTCTCGCTTCTCGTCGGCGCGCTGGTCGCGCTGGCGCTCCCGACGGCTCCGGCCGCCGCACAGCCTCCAAAGCGTCTCGTACTGATCGACGACGACCTGATCGGCCTCAACGGCGTCCCCGTGCTGCTGCTCCAGGCGCCCGACGTCGAGGTGCTCGGCATCACCACCACCAGCGGCTCGGTGTGGCGCGACACCGCTACCGCTTATGCGCTGCGCACGCTGGAGATAGTCGGCCGCACCGACGTGCCGGTCGTCCCCGGCGCGACCTTCCCGCTACTCAACAGCCAGGAAGCGACCAAGCGCTGGGAGGGGATGTACGGCCGGCTGGTGTTCAAAGGCCCTTGGACCGATTACTGGCCCGGCGACACGGTGCAGGCGCATCCCGGCAATCCTTCGCCGAGCTTCGTGCCCAAGCTGCCCACCGGCAACCCGACGACCAAGCCTTCAACTGAAATCGCCGCTGCCTTTCTGGTGCGGATGGTCCGCGCCCACCCGCACGAAATCACCTTATTTGCGACCGGTCCCATGACCAACATTGCGATCGCACAGAGCCTCGACCCGAACTTCGCCACCAATGTGAAGGAGCTGGTATATATGGGCGGCAGCCTCAACCCGCAGCAAAAACTCGACACCTTGTCTGCCCGGCAATTCGCGCGCGAATTCGCCAACACTCCGCGCCGCGAATTCAACATCCGCTGGGATCCCGAGGCCGCAAAGATCGCCGCTCACGCACCTTGGCCTAAGGTGACGATGATCCCGGTCGATCCCTCGACCGGGACGCAATGGACCCGGCAATTCCTCGACAGCCTCAAACCCGGCCACACCACGCTGACCAACATGCTCGTCACCGCCCTCGAACCCGGCTTTCCGATGTGGGACGAGCTCGCTGCGATCACTTGGCTCGATCCCAGCGTGATCCTCAAGTCGGACACACTCTACGTGGATTTCGAGACAAGCCAGACCGCGGCTTACGGTGACACCTTGTCCTGGACCGAAGCTTATCGTCCGCATCTCGGCGAACAGGCACAGACCGTGGTCGAGCAGGTCGATCGTGCTAAATTGGAAGCTGCGATGCGCATTTTATACCTGCGGCCACTGCGACATTGAAGCCACGCTTCCCGCGTAAAATTGCCTGATCTCAGCGCTGTGACTTGCGGGCTATTATAGCAGTGTTACCTTTTCCCCGAGTTCCCGGAACACACGGGGCCGCGGGAGGATGTCCGACAGTAATGGGGGATATCCATGACCAAGCTTGCACGCTCAATTGTTCGCCATGTGCTCTTTGCCGGCGTTTCTCTGCTCGGCATTGCGCCCGCCGTCGCGCAAACGACACCGGACGCCGGCCTCGGCGACGTCGTCGTCACCGCCACCCGCCGCCAGGAGGCGTCCAAGGACGTGCCAGTCGCGGTAACCGCGATCTCGGGCGAGAAGTTAAATGTCTTGAATTCGAGCGGGCTCGATATCCGCTTCCTCTCATCGCGCGTTCCCAGCCTGCAGGTCGAATCGTCCTTCGGGCGCACCTTCCCGCGCTTCTATATCCGCGGCCTGGGCAACACCGATTTCGACCCCAATGCCGCGCAGCCGGTGTCGGTGGTCTATGACGATGTCGCGCTCGAAAACCCGATGCTCAAATCCTTCCCCGTGTTCGATCTGGAGAGCGTGCAGGTGCTCCGCGGGCCACAGGGCACTTTGTTCGGCCGCAACACGCCCGCAGGCGTGGTCAAGCTCGATTCGGCCAAGCCGGATGCCGACAAGTCCAGCATGTATGCAAGCCTTTCGCTTGCCACCTACAACACGCTCAACGCGGAGACGGCGGCCAATGTGCCGCTCGGCGGCGGCTTCGCGTTGCGGATCTCGGGGCTGGTGCAGCGCCGTGACAATTGGGTGACCAATACCGATACGACCGGCCTCGCGAAGCACGGTCTGGAAGGTTATAACGACCGCGCCGGCCGCATCCAACTCGGCTACAGCTCGGGGGATTTCAACGCGATCCTTAACGTCCACGGCCGTGAGCTTGACGGCACGCCGCGCATCTTCCGCGCCGGCATCATCCAAAAGGGCAGCAACAATTTCGTCCCCGGTTTCGACAAGGACACGGTGTCGCTCGACGGCATCACCAGCCAGACGCTGAGCCAATGGGGGACGAATCTGCACCTCGACTACCATGTCGCGGGTCTCGGCACGTTCTACTCGGTCACTTCCTATGAGAAGGCGCGTGTTGAGAGCACCGGCGATATCGACGGCGGCGATTGCTACAGCTTTATTCCGGGCTGCACGCTCGGCGCGATCAACGTCGGGCTGTTTCCCTCAAACACCGGCGGCGTCACTCGGCCCGAGGAATTCAGCCAGGAATTGCGCTTCGCCAGCGAGGACATGAACGGCCTGCGCCTGCAGGGCGGTGCATATTATTTCCACCAGAAGCTCCGCTACAGCGAGCTGGCTTATTCGGGCACGACCGTCTCAACCCAGGACGTCGAGCATTACGACACCAATGAGAATATCAGCGTGTTCGGCTCGCTTGAGTATAAGGTGGTACCGGCGCTAACGCTACGCGCGGGCGTGCGCTACAGCCACGACAACAAGCACGATAGCATCACCGGCTTTACCCCGGACATCACCGCTGGGCTGGTATTGCCGCTGCAGGCACGTTCGAAAGGCGACGACGTCTCATGGGACGCCAGCGTGACCTATGCGGTGAGCGACCAAGTCAACGTCTATGCGCGCGCTGCGACCGGCTATCTTCCCGGCGCGATACAGGACCGCATTACCTTCGGCAGCGTGCAGACCGTCGCCAAGAAGCAGACCACCTTCTCGGGCGAGGCCGGAATAAAGGGCGGCAATGCCGCGCATACGCTGAGCTTCGATCTGACCGGTTATTGGTGGCGGACCAAGAATATGCAGCTGACGGCGGTGGGGGGCGCGAGCAATTCGGCACGGCTGCTCAACGCCGATCATGCAGTGGGCTATGGCGTCGAGGCAACTTTCGAGGCGCGTCCGATCCCGGAACTGACGCTGACCGCGGGCGGCAGCTACAATTTCACTGAAATCCGCGACCCTAGCCTCGGCGTCGGTCTGTGTGCCAATTGTACGGTCACCAATCCGATTGTGGGTGGGCTTGCGATGATCAACGGCAACGACCTGCCGCAGGCCCCGCGTTGGGTCGCTAACGGCACCGCGCGCTACGGCGTGCCGGTGCCGGGCGGCGAAGTCTATCTTTACACCGACTGGGCCTATCGCAGCTCGATCAACTACTTCCTCTACGAGGCTAAGGAGTTCCGCGGCCGGCCGCTGCTCGAGGGCGGGCTCAAACTCGGCTACAAGATGGATAGCGGGATCGAAGTGGCCGCGTTCGCGCGCAATATCACCAACCAGATCCGCATCATCGGCGCGATCGACTTTAACAATCTCGCCGGCATGATCAACGAACCGCGCATCATCGGCGGGATGATACGGACCGCTTTCTAGGGCGTCCCCCGGCGCCCGATCGCGCGCCGGCCGGCGTAGCAGGCGAGGCCCACCAGATTCCATATCAGGAAGAAGCCCTGCGTCTGGTGCGGCAGACTGTAGAATAGATACAGGCACCCCAAGATCGCGACGGGTCCCACCACCCAGGCAAACGGGGTGCGAAACACCCGACGCGTGCCGGGGTCTCGGCGGCGCAGAATGAGCATGCACGCCGCGACCGCGATGAACGCGAGCAAAGTGCCCGCATTAGCCAATGCTGCGATCTTGGCGAGTGGCATGACGCCCGCCAGGATCGCCACTACCAACGCGGTCGCTAATATGATCCGCACCGGCGTGCCGGTGCGCGCGTTCACCTTGGCGAGCGCGGGCGGCAGAACCCCGTCGCGCGCCATCACGAAGAAGATCCGGCTCTGCCCGAACAGGAAGGCGAGGATCACGGTGGGCAGCGCCACCACCGCCGCCGCGCCGATCAGTACCGCTGCCTTGGGATGGCCCAGCGTGCGCAGGATCAGCGCCAGCGGCTCGGGGCTGCTCGCGTAACGCGTATAGGACATCGATCCCACCGCGGTCGCCGCCACGCCGACGTAGATCGCGGTGCAGGCGAGCATCGAGCCGATGATGCCGATCGGCAAATCACGTTCGGGCCGCTTGGCCTCCTCGGCGGCAGTCGAGATCGCATCGAAACCGTAGAAAGCGAAGAAGATGATCGCCGCCGCCGCCATCACCCCGTTCGGCGTGCCGTCGGGCGCGGTGCCGGCAAAGCCGTTGGGAAGGAACGGGTGAAAATGCTGCAGGTCGAACGCTGGGGCGGCAGCGACTACGAAGACGAGCAGCGCGACGATCTTGACCCCCACCAGTACGGCGTTAACCGTCGCGCTCTCGCGCGTGCCGAGCGCAAGCAACCCGGCCACCGCGAACACGATCGCGATGGCCGGCAGGTTGACGATACCGCCCGCCGCAGGTCCGGCCAGAATCGCCGGCGGCACGGGGATTCCGATCGAGGCCAGAAATCCCGCGGCATATCCCGACCATCCGACCGCCACCGCGCTGACCACCAGCGAATATTCTAGGATCAGGCTCCAGCCGACAACCCAGGCGACGACCTCGCCGATCACCACGTAGCTATAAGTATAGGCGCTTCCCGAGGCCGGGATCATCGTCGCCACTTCGGCATAGGCCAGGGCCGCGCAGCAGCAGATAGCACCGGCAACGATGAACGAAAGGATCACGCCCGGCCCCGCGAGCCCTGCACCGATCCCGACCAAGGTGTAGATCCCAGTCCCGACGATCGCGCCGACACCGAGCGCGAGCAGATGCCACCAGCTCAGTGTGCGTTTGAGATGGGTGTGGCTATCCCCCGTTTCGGAGGAGATCGGCTTGCGATACAGGAGGCCGGCCATGGATGTTCCCCTTTACGTCGGACTGACGGTCCGAAGTCTTATCTCTTTCGGCCCCGTCGAATGCGGATCTTTGCATAAGTCGGTCCTGCTGAACTAGGTTCGACATACAAGCGAGGCTCAGGATCCCCGATGACCGACATCCCCTATGACCGATTCGCCGCAGTCGATGTCCGCATCGGCACGATCCTCGAGGTCGACGCCTTCCCCGAGGCGCGCAAACCCGCCTGGAAGCTCGTCATCGATTTTGGCCCCGAGATCGGCACCAAGCGCTCGAGCGCGCAGATCACCGATTTCTACACCCGCGAAGACCTGCTCGGCCGACAGGTCGCCGCGGTGGTCAATCTCGGCAGCCGCCGGATCGGGCGGTTCACCTCGGAAGTGCTGACGCTCGGCTTCCCCGATGCCGAGGACCGGGTGGTGCTGGTCGCGCCCGAGCGCCCCATACCCAATGGTAGCCGGCTGTTCTGATGCCCCCCTGCGCGGCGGCCGATGCCGGCACCCTCGTCTATGAAATTACCGTCAACCGGGGTCGACACCGCACCGCGCGCGTTCTGGGACAGGACAGGGAGGCAGCATGAGAATCGCGATCCTCGGCAGCGGCGTGATCGGCGTCACTACGGCTTATTATCTCGCTCGCGCCGGCCACGAAGTGGTGGTGATCGACCGCCAGGCCGGCCCCGCACTGGAGACCAGTTTTGCCAACGCCGGCGAGATCTCGCCCGGCTATGCCTCGCCTTGGGCAGGCCCCGGCATGCCGACCAAGGCGATCGGGTGGATTCTCTCCGAATATGCCCCACTGATCCTGCGGCTGAAGCCCAGCGGCGAGATGCTGCAATGGCTGCTGGCAATGCTGCGCAATTGCACCGCCGAACGCTATGCGGTCAACAAGCAGCGGATGGTGCGGCTGGCCGAATATAGTCGCGACGCCTTGATCGACCTGCGCGCGTCCGAAAGCCTCGCTTACGACCAGCGGATGCAGGGCACGTTGCAGGTTTTCTCCACCGACAAGCAGATGCACGGCGCCACCAAGGACATGAAGGTGCTGCGCCAGGGCGGCGTGCCGTTCGAATTGCTCGACGCTGCCGGCTGCGTCGCCGCCGAACCCGGGCTGGCCGCGGTGCGCACGCGGATCGCCGGCGGCCTGCGTTTGCCGAAGGACGAGACCGGAGACTGCTACAAGTTCACGGTCGCGCTGGCCGATATCTGCCGCGGACTGGGCGTCGTCTTCCACCATGATACCGATATCGTACGGCTCGCCGGCGGCCCGTCCGGTGTCACCGGCGTTGTCACGGATACAGCAGGGACGATTCATGCCGATCGCTATATCGTCGCGCTCGGCAGCTTCTCGCGAGCCATGGTGGCGCCCTTCGAAATCCGGCTGCCGGTCTATCCGGTAAAGGGCTATTCGATCACGGTGCCGATCGGCAACGCGGAGGCGGCGCCGGTTTCGACGGTGATGCACGAAAGCTACAAAGTTGCGATCACCCGCCTGGGCGACCGCATTCGGGTAGGCGGCATGGCCGAGATTTCGGGCTATGAGAAACGACTGACGGAGAAGCGCCGCGCCACGCTGGTCCATGCGCTGGAGGACTTGTTCCCAGGCGCCGCTGCGACGCTTGACGTGCCGCTGTGGAGCGGTCTGCGGCCGATGACGCCCGACGGCCCGCCGATCCTGGGGGCAACCCGCGTGTCCAACCTGCTGCTCAACACCGGCCACGGCACATTGGGCTGGACGATGGCGTGCGGATCGGCGCGGGTGCTGGCGGATCTGGTATCGGGAATCGCGCCCGATATCGACGTGTCGGATCTGGGCGTGGGGCGGTATCTTGGCGGAGGATAGAAAACGCCTGGTCGCTCAGCGGTGCCACACGAGCCGTCGCCGCCGCACGGACCGTACCGCAAGATGCTAGTGCATCCCGCGTCGATCTTACGCTAGGCAACGCGCATGACCGGGACAGAACCACACGCCGCCGCCGATGCCGCCGCCGAACTCGCCTATCTCGCCGCCGAGATCGCGCGCCACAACGCGCTCTACCATACACACGACGCGCCCGAAATCACCGACGCCGACTATGACGCGCTGGTCCGCTGCAACGCCGCGCTGGAGGCTGCCCATCCCGAGTTGATTCGCGCCGATTCTCCCTCGACGCTGGTCGGTGCGGCGCCCGCCTCGCATCTCGCCAAAGTCGCGCATGCTCGGCCCATGATGAGTCTCGACAATGCCTTTGCCGATGAGGACGTCGTCGAGTTTGTCGCCCGCGTGCGCCGCTTTCTCAAGCTTCCCGACAACGAACCCGTCGCGCTCACCGCCGAGCCGAAGATCGACGGCTTGTCCTGCTCGCTGCGCTATGAGGAACGGCGGCTGGTGCAGGCGCTGACCCGCGGTGACGGCCAAGTCGGCGAGGACGTGACGGAGAACGTGCGCACGATCGCCGACATTCCCCAAACCCTTCCCGAAGATGCCCCCGATCTCTTCGAAGTGCGCGGCGAGGTTTATATGGCCAAAGCCGATTTCACCGCGCTCAACGCACGGCTGCTCGCCGAGGCCAGCGATCCTGACAAGGCGCGGCAATTCGCCAATCCGCGCAACGCCGCCGCCGGCTCGCTGCGCCAGAAGGATCCTCGCGTCACCGCCGCCCGCCCGTTACGCTTCCTGATGCACGGTTGGGGCGAAACCAGCGCGGTACCCGGACAGACCCAGGCCGACGTCGTTGCCGCGATCCGCGGTTGGGGCATTCCAGTCGCCGAGGGTTTTGTTCGGGTCGAGACCGTCGAGCAAGCCATCGCCCAATATCGCGCGATCGAGGCCGAGCGCGCGGAACTCCCATTCGACATTGACGGCGTGGTCTACAAGGTTGACCGGCTCGATTGGCAGACACGCCTCGGCGCGGTGGCAAAGGCGCCGCGCTGGGCGCTTGCGCACAAATTCCCGGCCGAACGTGCGCAGACCATCTTGCGCGAGATCGACATCCAGGTCGGTCGCACCGGCAAGCTTACCCCTGTGGCACGGCTCGAACCAGTCACCGTAGGTGGCGTGGTGGTCACCAACGCCACGCTGCACAATGCCGACGAGATCGGCCGGTTGAACGTCTGGCCCGGCGACCGCGTAATCGTCCAACGCGCCGGCGACGTGATCCCGCAGATCGCCGAGAACCTTTCTCGGGACGAAACACGCGGCTCCTGGCCCTTCCCCCACGAATGCCCCGAATGTGGCTCCGCTGCCGAGCGCGAGCCCGGCGAGGTCGATTGGCGCTGCTCGGGCGGGCTGATCTGCCCGGCGCAGCGGGTCGAACGACTGCGGCACTTCGTGTCCCGGCACGCGCTCGACATCGAGGGTCTCGGCCTCACCCATATCGAAAGCTTCTACCACGACGGCTTGGTGCAGACCCCAGCCGACATTTTCCGGCTGACCCAGGATATCCTACTCGCCCGCGAACGCTGGGCCGAGGTCTCCGCGCGCAACCTGATCGCTGCGATCCACGCCAAGCGTACCCCTCCGCTCGACCGTTTCCTGTTCGCACTTGGCATCCGCCATGTCGGCGAGGTGACCGCACGCGACCTCGCCCGCCGCTGGGTAAAGTGGAGCGTGTTCAAGGATCGGATCGACCATGCTGTGGCGCAGCGAAACGCGATGCTGCGCGGGCTCGGCGAGAGCGACGACAAATTGCTCGCGCGCGCTGCCAAAGAGACCGTGGCGATCCTGGAGACTGCCGGCGTCGGTCCCGAGGTCGCGCTTGCACTGACCGACTTTTTCTCCGAACCGCACAATCAGGAGGCAATCGCCGACCTGCTCGGCCAGGTATCCCCCGCCGATCTGGTTCATGAGACCCGCGCCTCCGAGGTGAGCGGCAAAACGCTGGTGTTCACCGGCGCGCTGGAGACGATGAGTCGCGACGAAGCCAAGGCGCAGGCCGAATCGCTGGGCGCACGGGTGGCCGGATCGGTATCCGCCAAGACCGACCTGATCATTGCCGGTCCCGGCGCGGGCATCAAACTCAAGAAAGCGACCGATCTGGGGATACGGGTAATCGACGAAGCCTCGTGGAACGAAATTTTCGCAGCTGCGAAGTGATGCCTTTTTGCAACGCACCATCCGTACTTTTCTGAACCTCAGCCGAACCAAGTTGACTGTCACATAGCTTAAATACTCTAAAGCCACAGAGGCTCGACCGCGAATCGCGGCGGTCCGAAGTTTGTGCCCCTCAGGGGGGGCTTAAGGGGAACTGAACTATGCGTAACAACCTTCTGCTAGGCGTGGCGCTTGCTGCCCTGACGATTCCAGGAGCCGCCTTCGCCCAGTCGACTGGGACGCTGGACGCCGAAAATGACGTTGTGGTCAAAGGCACGCGCCACAAGGAAATTGCCGGGACCGAAATCCCCGACACCCCCAAGACCCGCGTCGTGCTCACCCAGGCCCTCATCTCGCATCAGGTTTCCGGTCAGTCGGTCGACGAGATCATCAACCAACTGCCGGGCGTCAGCTTCCAGAACAACGATCCTTATGGTTCGTCGGGCGGCCGCCTGACGATCCGCGGCTTCGGCCCGGATCGCATTTCGCAGACGCTGGACGGCTTCCCGACCAATGACACCGGCAACTATGCCGTCTATTCCAACCAGCTCGTAGATCCCGAGCTGATCGATCAGGTCAACGTCAGCTTGGGTTCCACCGACATCGACAGCCCGACCGCCTCGGCTTCGGGCTCGACCGTCAACATGCACACCATGACCCCCACTGACGGGTTCGGCGCGCGCGTGTCCGGTTCGTACGGCGACCTAAACTTCTTCCGCATGTTCGGTGTCGTGAATACCGGCGTGTTCACCCCATTTGGTACCAAGGCTTGGTTCTCGGCCAGCCACGCGAGCAACGACGTCGTATTCTCGCACTACGGCGAGATCGACAAGACCTCGTACAACTTCAAGGTCTATCAGCCGCTACGCGACAATGGCGACTTCATCTCGCTTGCCGGCAACTGGAACCGCAACCGCAACAACAATACGCCCGATTACGCGCTCGAGAACTTCACCACCGGCACAACCGCCAATATCGTGCCGAACCGTATCCCGCTAACCAAGGCCGAGCGCTTCTTCAACAGCGCCCAGTGCCAGACGGTGGCCGGGACCAACGGCGTTGCCGACCAGCCCAACACCTGCGGCACGGCCTATGAGCAGAACGTCAATCCTTCGGATACCGGCAGCCTGCGCCTTAACTCGCGCTACACGATCACCAACAAACTAGTGTTCACGCTCGACGGTGCATTCCAATACACCAAAGCAAATGGTGGCTCCTACGGCGTTAAGGCCAGCGAAGGCGCTAGCCCGACCGGCAATTACGGCTTGGTCACCACCACCAACTCGGCGACCAGCACCACGACCGGCTATTACACCGGCGTCGATCTGAACCACGACGGTGACAAGCTTGACACCGTCGAACTCGATGGCACCAGCCAGACCGTTACCCATCGTTATGCGATGACCGCCTCGCTGCGCTACGATATGACCGAAGGGCAGAGCTTCCGGGTAAGCTATGCTCATGATTATGGCCGCCATCGCCAGACCGGCGAGCTTGGCTACCTTCTCCAGAACGGCCAACCGGTGAATGTTTTCCCGATCGACGCCGCGATCAAGGCTGCCAATGGCTACACGCTTGAAAAGCGGGATCGCCTTTCCTATGCCGTGCTCGATCAGTTTTCGGGTGAATATCGCGGGAAGTTCCTGAACGATCAACTCACGATCATCGCCGGTGTCCGTGTACCGTTCCTCAAGCGCAATCTGCAGCAGAATTGCTTCACCACCACCGCCGCAGGCGGTGTGTCGTGCGTTGCCGGTTCGTCGACCGATATCGCTGCCTATGCCGCCGCCCACCCGTACAGCTACACCGCAGCGACCGCCACGAAAGGCGCCATCGTTACCGGTTATGCTGTTCCGGCGTTCCGGCAGTTCACCTACAATCGTGCGTTGCCCAGCGCAGGCCTGACCTACTCCTTCGCGGGCGGTTTCCAGATCTATGGCAACTATTCCAAGGGTATCCAGGTGCCGGGCACCGACAATCTGTATCAGGCATTCTTCTACCCGGCCGGCGCGCAGAACCCGAAGCCAGAGACGACCGACAACTTCGACGCCGGTCTGCGCTACACCTCGAGCAAAATTCAGGCGTTCGCCGGACCGTGGTACACGATCTTCAAGAACCGCCTGGCGTCTTCCTACGATCCCATCAACGACATCACGACCTATGTGAACCTGGGTAAGGTTACCAAGTACGGCGTCGACGCCAGCATCGCCTATCAGCCGATCCCGCAGCTCTCGCTCTACGCTTATGGATCGTATCTGAAGTCGAAGATCGACGGCAATGTCGTCGGCGGCGCCTGCACCACGGCGCTGATCGGTTCGTTCGGCTGTAGTGCCGCCAATGTCGGCTCGAACTATTATTTCCAGACTGCCGGCAAGCGTGAATCCGGCGCACCGGTATCGATGTTCGGCGCACGCGCGCAGCTCGATCTGAAGTCGTTCGAGATCGGCCTCCAGGCCAAACGCACCGGCAAGCGCTACGTCAACGACCAGAACGTGCCGATCTACACCTCCAATGCCGCTACCACTGTGCTCTATGGCGCAACCGCCGCGGCCTATACCATCGTCGATCTCGACGCGCGGTTGTCGATGGGGTTCCTCGGCTTGAACGACAAGACCTACCTGCAGCTGAACGTCACCAACCTGTTCGACACGATGTATATCGGTAACCTGGGCGCGGCGAACACGTCGTACACCAGCGTCCCCTTCGTATACATCGGGTCGCCGCGGACGGTCAGCGGGACGATCAACGTCGCTTTCTGATCTAACCGAAGCTCACACTACCGACCGCCGTCCCCGAACGGGGGCGGCGGTTTCGTTTTGGGGGAAGCGCGGGCCTTGCGCCTTTGCGCACCGGGCTCCCTCACGATAGAGACGGAGCGGTGACCAAACCCCGCCCCTTCACGCGCCCTTTCTTCGAAGACAAGGGCCGCGCCTTCTGGCTGCTTCAGGCTGCGGGCTGGACCGGCTATATGCTGCTCCGCTCGGTCTCAGGCTTTTCCAATGGCCCCTCGTCATTCGATCTGGTCGTGCCGGTCGTGATCGAGACGATCGTCGGCTATTGCCTCACGCTACTGCTCTCGACCCTATATGGCCTCTACCGCCGGCTGCCGCGGACCAGCGCGATACTGCTGACGATTGTGACACTTGGCATGGCCACCGCTATCTATTCGGTGCTCGACGCCTTTTCTTTCAGCCTGATCAAATCGGCCACGCCGGGCATCGGGCTCAACCAAGTACGCGGCTATTTCTTCCTCAACTTCATTGTGCTCGCGGGCTGGTCGGCGCTCTATTTCGGGATCAATTTCTACCTGATCGTCGAGCAACAGATTGATCAGTTGCAGGTGCTCGGCAGCCAAGCGAGCTCGGCGCAGCTGGCGATGCTGCGCTACCAGCTCAACCCGCATTTCCTATTCAACACGCTGAACTCGATTTCCACGCTCGTGCTGCTCAAGCAGACCGAGCGCGCGAATGCGATGCTCAGCCGCCTGTCGTCTTTCCTGCGTTACACCCTCGCCAACGAGCCGACTGCGCATGTGACGATGACCCAGGAGATCGAGACGCTCAAACTCTACCTCGAGATCGAGAAGATGCGCTTCGAGGACCGCCTGCGCCCGAGCTTCGACGTGGATCCGCGCGTCGCCAAGGCGCGCCTGCCCTCGCTGCTACTCCAGCCACTCGTTGAAAATGCGATCAAATATGCGGTCACTCCGCTTGAGGAAGGGGCCGAAATCTCGGTGGTCGCGCGGTTGAACGGAGACCGGGTGCAGATCACCGTATCGGACAGCGGTCCGGGGTTGAACGAAACCAAATCACGCCCAACTCTGTCTACCGGGGTTGGGCTCGCCAATATCCGGGACCGTCTCTTCCAGGCCTTCGGGCCCGACCACCGCTTCGAGACGCGCTCGATGCCGGGCGGGGGATTCGGCGTGGAAATCGAGATACCGTTCGAGTTAGAAGAACACAGAAGAGAGGCCGCATGACGATCCGCACCATTTTGGTCGACGACGAGCCGCTGGCGATCCAGGGCCTCGAACTGAGACTCGCCGCCCATGAAGACGTCGAAATCATCGACAAATGCCAGAACGGGCGCGAAGCGATCCGCGCCATCAAGACCCACAAGCCGGACCTCGTCTTCCTCGATATCCAGATGCCCGGCTTCGACGGATTCTCAGTCGTCCAGGGCATGATGGAGGTCGAACCGCCGCTATTCGTGTTCGTCACCGCCTATTCCGACCATGCGATCCGTGCCTTTGAGGCGCAGGCGATGGATTATCTGATGAAGCCAGTTGAGGAGAGCCGGCTGGCCGACACGATCGAGCGCGTCCGCCAGCGCCTGGCGGAAAAGCGCGGCGCCGAGGAGGTCGAGAAGCTGAAGGAAGTGCTCGCCGAAGTCGCGCCGGATGCGGTGGAAGACCGGGATCCGGGTGAGATGAACTCGAACCGCTTTGAAAAGCTCATCAACATCAAAGATCGCGGGCAGATCTTCCGGGTGGACGTCGACACAATCGAGCGGATCGATGCAGCCGGCGATTACATGTGCATCTACACCGGTGACAATACGCTGATCCTGCGCGAGACGATGAAGGATCTGGAGAAACGACTCGACCCGCGCCGCTTCCAGCGGGTGCATCGCTCGACGATCGTCAATCTCGATCTGGTAAAGGAAGTGAAGCCGCATACCAACGGCGAATGCTTCCTGGTGCTGGGCTCTGGCGCGTCGGTGAAGGTCTCGCGCAGTTACCGCGACGTGGTGGCGCGCTTCGTCCACTAGAAGTCCGGCCGAGAGCGCACCGCTTTCGGCCATCCCACCCTGCTCCCCGTCGCGCACGCGACTGTGCCGGGGGCGGGGACGGCACGGGGCTCTAGCCTAATCAAATTACAAACTACCTGCGCCGCGTTGGAAATCCGCGCTTCGTGAGGTCAGGATGTCGAAAAACAAAAGCACTATCGGCAACGACCAGGGCGAGAGTTGGCCGGGTAGGATAGCCGCGCGCTCTTGCGCCATGCGCGCGCGGCTGTTTGCGAAAGTGGCACAGACGCACGTAATTTGCCCCATGCTCCCATCCGCCTTGGCCGCAGGAGCATTGGCACCCAAGGAAGCGTCGCTGCGGTTGCGTGGATCCTGCCCGTGCTGCTGTCGAAGGCGCAGAAGGCTCGGACCGATGGCGATTTGCTCCTCGCCCTAGCGCACCGTGTGAGAGAAATTCGGTTTACCGCGTCGCGTTATACTTCAGCTGGGCATCGGTCAGCTGAAAGCCGACCAGGGCCTCAAAGGTCGCACTGGCTACCGCCGAGCGGACGCTGGGGTCCGACAGCGGATCGACCGCCGCGGATTCATCGCCCGCCTTGCGCTTGCGGGTGATCCGTTCGCGGACCTCGTCAGGCAGCGTGGCGGAAGCGCGATCGATCGTCGCGGTCGCCTGACCGGTGACGGAGGCGCGCGCTTGGCCAGCATCGAAGTGCAGCTGCACCGCGCTGATCCGTTTGGCGGTTACTGCATTGCCGCCGCGCACCACAGCGATGAAATACGGCAGGGTCACGTCGCGCGCGCCCTCAGTGTTCTGGCGGCGGCCCTCGATTGTGAAGGTGACGGTGGTAGCGATCTTCGGCCCAGCGACCTTGTCGGCACAGGCTCCGCGGACGTTGGTCATCAGCGCGGTCATGTCGAGCGCATCGGCATCCTGGCTGGTCGGCGAGGTGAACAGGGTGACGTCGCCCGTCGCCGCGGCGATACCGACTACAGGGCAGGCCGAACGCACCGCGGTGACCCCACCCGATTCGTCGAGCTCGCCCTTTCCGGCGCAGCCGGCGACTAAAAGCATCAGGGCGATCGGGGCAGCGACGGTACGGAATGTCACGGGAGGGTAAGCCTTTTTCACGAAACGGGGCCTTAGCGGTGCACCCCTCGACAGGCCGGCACCATAGGAACCGCCTTCCGCCCGCGCAAGCAATCGCGTAGAGGGCGGGGCCATGGACGCCGCACCGACTCTCGCCGCCAAACCTTTGCTCGACCTGCTGATCGCGGCGCCGCGCGGCTTCTGTGCGGGCGTCGACCGCGCGATCCGGATCGTGGAGCTCGCGCTCGAGAAGAATGGCGCGCCGGTCTATGTCCGCCACGAGATCGTTCACAATAAATTCGTGGTGGATGCGCTGAAGTCCAAGGGCGCAGTGTTCGTCGAGGAATTATCGGAAGTGCCCGACGGCACCTCAGTAGTGTTTTCCGCGCACGGCGTTCCCAAGTCCGTGCCGGTCGAAGCGCGGGACCGAGGGCTCGACTATCTCGACGCAACCTGCCCGCTCGTCTCCAAGGTCCACCGCCAGGCCGAACGACTGGTGGCGGCCGGGCGGCATATTCTGTTCATCGGCCATGCCGGCCACCCCGAGGTGATCGGCACTTTTGGTCAGGTGCCCGCCAGCGCGATGACGCTGATTGAGACGGTGGCAGATGCCGAGGCGTTCACTCCCGCTGACCCATCCAATACCGCGTTTCTGACCCAGACCACGCTGTCGGTCGATGACACCGCCGACATTGTCGCGACGCTGCTGCGCCGCTTTCCAGAGATGGAAGCCCCGCGCGGCGAGGACATCTGTTATGCCACCTCCAACCGCCAGGCCGCGGTAAAGGCGATTGCCCCGCAATGCGACGCAATGCTGGTGATCGGCGCGCCTAATTCGTCCAACTCGGTGCGGTTGGTCGAAGTCGCCGAACGCGAAGGCGCACGCGCCCGACTGGTGCAGCGCGCCGAGGAGATCGACTTCGACTGGCTTGCTGGCGTGCGGACATTGGGGATCACCGCGGGTGCCTCAGCGCCCGAAGTGCTAGTGCGCGAAGTGGTCGCCAAGCTGGCCGAGCATTATACGATCACCGAGCGCGAAGAAGAGACGACTCGCGAGACGATCACCTTCAAGTTGCCCCGCGGCCTAGAAACCGCCGCCTGACATGGCCGTCTATACGCAGGTCTCGGCGGAAGCGCTGAGCGCTTTCCTCGCGCGCTACGATGTCGGCGATCTGGTCTCGGCCAAAGGCATCGCCGAGGGCGTCGAGAACAGCAATTATCTGGTCGATACCACCAAGGGACGCTTCATCCTGACGCTTTACGAGAAGCGCGTCGATGCGGGAGACCTCCCCTTTTTCCTCGGCGTGCTGGACCGGCTGAAGGCAGCGGGCAATCGCGTGCCGCCGGCGATCGCCGATCGCGCAGGCGTGCAAATACAGATGTTGGAAGGCCGTCCTGCCTGTCTGATCGAGTTCCTGACGGGGGTATCGGTGAGCCACCCGACCCCCGCCCAGGCCCGCCATGCCGCAGAGGCGATGGGCGCGATGCACCAGGCGCTGATCGGCTGCGAACTCAAGCGGCACAACACGATGGGTCCCGACAACTGGGTCGCCCTCTTCCAACAGTGCGGACGCGACCTCGATCGGATCGAACCCGCCCTGCATGACCGCGTTAAGCGCTCGCTCGACGAAATTCTTGCGCACTGGCCCGCTACCCTGCCTCGTGCGATCATCCACGCCGATCTGTTCCCAGACAATGTGTTGATGCTCGGCGACGAGGTTACCGGGCTGATCGACTTCTATTTCGCCTGCACCGAAATCCGAGCGTGGGACGTGGCGGTAATGCACGGCGCCTGGAGCTTCGACAGCCACGGCGAGAATTTCGACCGTGCGGTCGGCGATGCGCTGGTCGCCGGATACGATACGAGCTTTGGCCTATCGGCGCAGGAGCGCGCGGCGATGCCGGTGCTCGCGCGCGGCGCCTGCGTCCGGTTTTTACTCACCCGCGCGTGGGACTGGCTCAACACGCCCGCCGACGCGCTGGTGACGCGCAAGGATCCGATCGCCTATCTGCGGCGGCTCGACCTTTATGAAACCCATGGGGCGGATCTGTTCGCATGACCGAGATTGTTGAAATGCCCAAGGTGGAGATCGCCACCGACGGCGCCTGCAAAGGAAATCCAGGCCCCGGCGGCTGGGGCGCGGTTATCCGTGCCGCCGACGGCCGCGAGAAGGACATGTCCGGCGGCGAGGTGCTGACCACCAACAACCGCATGGAAATGACCGCTGCGATCCGCGCGTTACAGGCGCTGAAGAAGCCGTGCGTGGTGACGCTGTCGACCGATAGCCGCTACGTGATGGACGGCCTGACCAAGTGGATCAAAGGCTGGCAGAAGAACGGCTGGAAGACTGCCGACAAGAAGCCGGTCAAGAATGCGGATCTCTGGCAGGAACTGCTCGATGCGGCCAAGCCGCACCGTATCCAGTGGCAGTGGGTCAAGGGCCACGCCGGCCATCCCGACAACGAGCGCGCCGATACATTGGCCAGCGACGCGGCGGTCGCGCAGCGGCGCTGACGGGACGCGGCGGCAGTCCCACGCCTCTTCCAAAATTTCAGGGCCAAGCTGGAATTTCGGGCGGCCGGCGCGGAACGGGAATCGCGGGGCCGCCAGCCCACACCGGCGTGACACACCGAAAATCCCGCTCGCGCGTTCCCCGTCGGTACGCCGGCTCCGTTCCTACCGATCGGTCGATCGCGTTCGCCGCCCTGGCCTTGCTCGAATAACCTTCCGTCCGGAACAGGGTCTCGCCATTATATGCGAACTTGGCGACGACCCGCTCGTCCTGCTCCTCGCAATCACCAACCTGTGCACCATCGGCGCCTCTGAGTGATGGGGTGCGAAGCTACCGCGGCCCAATGGATCGCGCTAGGTTGGTGGCCGAATCAGGAGATCCGAAACCGATGCGCCTATCCAAGCTCCTGCTCGCCCTCACCACCGCACTCGCGCCGCTTGCTCTATCCCCAGCTCGGCCGCAGACGGTGACTGTAGCGGAAGCGGCTTCGCCCTTTAGCTATGAAGAGGTGATGATCCCGATGCGCGACGGCGCCAAGCTGCAAACCGTGATCCTGCGCCCACGCGACCAACACGGCGCGCTGCCGATCCTGCTCGGCCGCACCCCTTATGGCGTCTCACCCGCCGCGCCTAGGTCGATGCCGAAGGCTTGGGCGACGCTGGCCAAGGACGGCTACATCTTCGTTCAGCAATCGATGCGCGGCCGCTTCAAGTCGGACGGGGTGTTCACCTTCTCCACCGCGGTCCACCCAAAGGATCCCAAGGCGGTCGACGAATCCACCGACGCGTATGACACGATCGATTGGCTGGTGCGCCACGTACCCCGCAACAACGGCAAGGTCGGGATGAGCGGCATCTCTTACCCCGGTTTCGCCGCAGCAGTGGCGCTGGCGCACCCCCATCCGGCGCTGAAAGCGGTCAGCCCGCAGGCAGCATGGGTCGATTACTGGCAGAGCGACGACCTCCACCGCAACGGCGCCCTGCGGCTCTCTTATGCGACCGACTGGCTGTACATGCTCCAGCACGACAAGATGGACGATTCGACATTCGATTACGGCCAACGCGACACCTATGACTGGTTCCTTCGCAAGGGACCGGTCGAGACTATCGACAAAGAGGACTTCAAGGGCAGTATCCCAATGTTCACGGCGTTGCTCGACCACCCCAATCACGACAGTTTCTACACCGACCAGCGCTGGTCCGACACACTCGGTAAGACGACCGTGCCGACACTCAACGTGGCGGGGTATTGGGACCAGGAAGACCCATCCGGTTCCTGGGCGATCTATCGCAAGCAGGCGAAGAACGATCCCAACCATCTCAACCTGATGGTGGCGGGGCCCTGGGCACACGGCTGGTGGTCGCGCCCGGGCACCAGAGCGCTGGGCCGCATCCCATACGGCGTGGATAGCGCGAGCAGCTTCCTCGACGCCGTGCAGGCGCCGTTCTTCGCCTATTGGCTGCACGGCGCCGGCAGCAAGCCGACCGACGCGATACGCAGCTTCCAGAGCGGCAGTTGGGCGTGGAAAAGCTATACGAGCTGGCCGCCCGCCGCAGCCGTGCCGACCGACCTGTATCTGGAGGCGGACGGATCGCTGTCATTCACCGCGCCACAGGCGCCGACAGGAGGGGGATGTCGGGAGTATCTATCGGATCCGGCCAATCCGGTACCGTTCCGCCCGCGGCCGATCTCGACAACCTATCCGCTGCCGGAGTGGACGTGGTGGGAAAGCGAGGACCAGCGCTTCGTCGACCATCGCCCCGACGTGCTGAGCTACGAGACCGCGCCGCTCCCCGCTGACCTCACCGTCACCGGCCCGGTCGCCGCGCGGCTGCTCGCGAGCACCACCGGCACCGATAGCGATTTCGTGGTCAAGCTGATCGACGTTTTCCCCGACGACTACGAAAAGCCACCGGCCGAGTCGAAGAACGGGGACTATGTCCGCTCACTGAATGGCTACCAATTGCCGATCGCGATGGACGTGCGCCGCGGGCGCTTCCTCAAGAGCGATACCGCGCCGGAAGCATTGGTACCGGGCGAGGTGACCACGTGGGAGGTGCCGTTGCGCGACCACGACCATGTCTTCAAGGCCGGGCACCGGATCATGGTGCAGATCCAGTCGAGTTGGTTCCCGGTGATCGACCGCAACCCGCAAAGCTTCGTGCCGAACATCGCGCGCGCTAAGGCCAGCGATTTCGTCAAGGTCACGCAAAGCGTGTGTGCGGGATCGAAGCTGGTGCTGCCGGTGGTGCGATAATCCCTGACCCCCCGGACGTGTTCTGGGGGTCAGCGAGCCGTGTCTTGACCAATCCCAACTCATGCCGCCCGGTGGGTGCCGGAACGAGTCCGGCATGACGGTGGGTTATTCGGCGGTCTCGTCCGCGCCCTCCGCCGGCCGCTCGAACCAGGCCTCGACTACCCCGTTCAGCTTGAGCGTCAGCGGTTGCCCGTGGCGATCGACCTTCTTGCCCAGCGCGACCCGAATCCAGCCTTCGGAAATGCAATATTCCTCGACGTCGGTGCGCACCTTGTCGTTGAAGCGGATGCCGATCCCGCGCTCGAGCTTTGGCTGGTCGAAGAACGGGCTGCGCGTGCTGGAGGACAGGCGGTCGGGCGGAGTGTCGGTGATGTCGGTCATGGGGCGCGGACATGCCGCAAAAGCACAGGCGGCGCCAGTCTTCCGGCGCCGCCCCAACACTAAAATCTACACGAAATCTAGTCGCAGACGCGGATCGCCACGTTCCGGCGCCAATAGCCATCCCAGCGCCGCACCATGTGGCAGCGCGGATAGCGATCGCGATAGCTATAGGCGTAATAACCATCAGCCGGGTAGTAACCGTGCCGGCGGTAATAATAGCCGTCATAGTCGGGACGGTAGCCGCGCTCGCGATAATAGACGCCGCGGCGCGGATCGGCATTCGACGCGAGCGCTGCACCGATCGCAAGACCCGCGATCCCGGCGACAACGGCGTCCCCGTTCCCGCGCCCACGATAATGGCCGTAGCGCTGCGCCTCGGCCGGCGCGGTAGCGGTCAGGGCGGTCGCGCCCAAGGCGATGGCCAGACCGCCTTCTTCAACAGGCTCTTCATCTCAACCTCTTTGATACCAGCATGCTGGATCAAGACGGCAAAACGCCGATCCAGCCGGCTTGTTGCATTCCTATACGGGTCGGGCTCAAGTGCTTCGGAATGCGATGTTTAGCGAGCGTTCAGGGAGACGATCCGATGGCGCATTGGTTGATGAAGTCCGAACCCGAAAGTTACGGATGGGGCGATCTGGTCCGCGAGGGCGAGACCGAATGGACCGGGGTGCGTAATGCCGCCGCGGCCAAGCATCTGCGCGAGATGGCGGTCGGCGATGAGGCCCTGTTCTACCACAGCGGCAAGGACAAAGCGGCAGTCGGAGTGATGGAGGTCGCTCGGACCGCGCAAAAGGACGGGAACGACGGGCATTGGGTGTCGGTTGCGGTCAGGCCAGTAGCGGCGCTAACGCTGCCGGTGACGTTGGCGGCGATGAAGGCTGAGCCAAAGTTGACGGGAATGGTGGTGCTACGCCAGTCACGGCTGTCGGTGTCGCCGGTTAGTGAGGCGGAATGGATATCGCTGATGGCGATGGCTGCTACTCCATAAGGAGAGTGACACTGGGCGATTTCGTAGTGCTGGTCTCGCCCTTGCCCAGGACGCGATTGACTGGCCGATGCTCGCTATCGATTCGCCGCGACCGCCATCCGGACCAGCCCACAACGACTCGAGTTTCCCGATGCCCAACAGCGCGAGCGCCGGATGTCCGCGGTCATGGTATCGACCTGCGCCGGCAACTTGGATTCGGTCTGTCAGTGGAGACATCATTGCAAGAGCGCACTGAAGATTAGCGTCACGGATCGATGCGTTCGCGCTCAGTCGGAAATGCTCGCGTCGAGCCGGGCCGCATTCGCCGGATTACGGCAGAGATACAGGGTCTCTATCAGCCCTCATGGTCGCTAAGCGCGAGCATCACCGCGGGCTCCGAGCCGTGGGGGATAGGCGGCACGTCGCGATCGTTGATCGCGCGATCGATACAGTGCGCAAGTCGCTTGCCAAGCTCGGCGAAGCCCGCGTGGATCCTGTGCACCCGTCAGGGTGCGGCACACCCGGAATCAAACTGCCCTCCCCTGCGTGGCAAGGGAGGGCGGTTTGTCTCGTTACGCTGCCTGCTTGGACCGCGATGCGCGCTTGCGCTCATTCGGGTCCAGGTAGCGCTTGCGCAGCCGGATCGACTTGGGCGTCACCTCGACCAGTTCGTCGTCGTCGATATACGCAATCGCCTGCTCCAGCGTCGCACGCTTCGGCGGAGTCAGACGCACCTGATCGTCCTTGCCGCCGCTCGCACGGAAGTTGGTCAGCGCCTTGGTCTTCATCGGGTTGACTTCGAGGTCGTCCGGCTTGGCGTTCTCGCCGACGATCATGCCCTCGTAGAGCGACTCGCCGTGGCCGACGAACAGAATGCCGCGCTCTTCGAGCGGGCCTAATGCGTAGTTATTGGCTTCGCCGGTGCCGTTCGAGATGAGAACCCCGTTCTTGCGGCCTTCGATCTTGCCCTTGTGGGGGCCATACTTCTCGAACAGTCGGTTCATGATGCCGGTGCCGCGGGTGTCCGACAAGAATTCGCCATGATAGCCGATCATGCCGCGCGACGGCGCGGAGAAGGTGATGCGGGTCTTGCCGCCACCCGACGGACGCATGTCCGTCATCTCGCCCTTGCGGATGTTCATCTTCTCGACGACCGTACCCGAATATTCCTCGTCGACGTCGATGATGACGGTCTCGTACGGCTCGGTCTTCTTGCCGTCCTCGTCCTCGCCAAACAACACGCGCGGGCGGCTGATGCCGAGCTCGAAGCCTTCGCGGCGCATCGTCTCGATCAAGACGCCCAACTGAAGCTCGCCGCGACCGGCGACTTCGAAGCTGTCCTTGTCCTCGCTCTCGGTGACCTTGATCGCAACGTTCGACTCGGCTTCTCGCGCGAGACGGTCACGGATCATACGCGATGTCACCTTGGTGCCCTCGCGACCGGCCATCGGAGAATCGTTCACAGCAAAACGCATCGACAGCGTCGGAGGATCGATCGGCTGCGCGTGCAGCGGCTCGGTGACGCTCGGATCGCAGATCGTGTTCGAGACGGTCGCGGTGGTCAGGCCGGCGATCGAGATGATGTCGCCTGCATTGGCTTCATCGGTCGGCACGCGCTCGAGACCACGGAAGGTCAGGATCTTGGAAGCGCGGCCGGTCTCGACGATGTTGCCATCGTTGTCGAGCGCATGGATCTGTTGGTTGGTCTTGACCGACCCCGAATAGACCATGCCGGTGAGGATACGGCCGAGGAACGGGTCGCGATCGAGCAGAGTGACGAGAAACTTGAACGGACCGTCAGGATCGGCCGACGGAGCCGGCACGTGATCGACGATCTTCTGAAACAGCGGGATCAGCGTGCCCTCGCGGCGCGCAGGATCCTCGCTCGCATAACCGTTGCGGCCGGACGCGTAGAGCACCGGGAAATCGAGCTGCTCGTCATTGGCGTCGAGCGACACGAACAGGTCGAACACTTCGTCGAGCACTTCCTGGATGCGCTCGTCGGGACGATCGACCTTATTGACCACCACGATCGGCTTGAGGCCGAGCGCGAGCGCCTTGCCGGTGACGAACTTGGTCTGTGGCATCGCGCCTTCCGACGAATCGACCAGCAGGACGACGCCGTCGACCATCGAAAGAATACGCTCCACCTCGCCGCCGAAATCGGCGTGGCCGGGCGTGTCGACGATGTTGATGCGGGTCAGCGTACCGCTGCCGTCATCCCATTCGATCGAGGTCGGCTTGGCCAAGATCGTGATGCCACGCTCTTTTTCGAGGTCGTTCGAGTCCATCGCACGCTCTTCGATGCGCTGGTTGTCGCGGAACGTGCCGGACTGACGGAACAACTGGTCGACAAGAGTTGTCTTGCCGTGATCGACGTGGGCGATGATCGCCACGTTGCGGAGGCTCATGGTCTCGGTCTCTATTTCGATAGGGATGTAGCGCGGCCCCCTAGCGCAATTGTTGCGTCGCGGGAAGAGGGGCCTCGTAGTTGGCATATGGGGATTGTGTGTTATATGCGCAATACACGAATGAGGAATAGTGATGAAGCGCGTAATATTGGTGGCTGTGGTGGCGTTACTGGCCGGGTGTCATAAGACGGGGCAGAGCGATATCGACCTTTCGCTCACTACCAGCTTTGCAAACGGCAGTGCGGTGCTGGCGTGTAAAAGTTCGAGCACGGGGAGTTGCGAGGCGCTGTTCGTGACCGGTCCGACCACCGCGCGGCTGTCCGCTGAGGCCGGCAAGTCCGCCACGCAGACCGGGCTGAGCGCGGCGACCGTCTTCTGCGTCGATGCAGCAGCGCCCGATCCGGCCAAGTGCCTGCCGCAGCCGCTTCCCAATGGCGAGCAGATCGTCAAGCGCCAGACGGTGTCGCGGCACTCGTGAGCACTCCCGTTCGTGCCGAGCGTGTCGAAGCGCCGTTCTCTTCCACTGTCGAGAAGAAGTCCGGCCCTTCACCACGCTCCGGGCGAACGGGGCGAAGGGCGCACCAAGCCTTGAACCGCATCCCCTTCCCCTTCATCTAAAGCCTGCAAAGGCTGGAGACATGCAGATGGCGACCACCGCAGACACCCCCACTCAGGATCTGGTGCTGACTCCGCCCGATCCGGTGCCGGTCGTCGCCGCCGAAAAGGCAATCGGGCTGGTTCCTGTCGAGGACTCCAAAAAGTCCGCGCTGCAGGCCAAGGTCGACACGATCATCGAAGATCTGGCAGCGCAGGACGTCAACTCGCCCGAATTCGGTAAGCGGGTCGATGCGATCACCGGCTGGGGGCAGAAGGAGATCCGCGACGCCGCCGGTCAATCCAACCGTTTCCTCGACCGTCCGATCAAGGCGATGAACCAGGAATCGGGGGTTGGCACCGATCTGGCCGAGCTTCGCCGCACGATCGAAGACCTGGATCCCGGCAAGCAGGGCAATTTATTGGAGCGCAAGAAGCTGTTCGGGATCATTCCGTTCGGCAGCAAGCTGCGTAATTATTTCGACAGCTACAAATCCTCGCAGACCCATATCGCCTCGATCCTGAAGAGCCTTCAATCGGGCAAGGATGAGTTGCTGATGGACAATGCAGCAATCGACGTCGAGCGCGCGAACCTGTGGACCGCGATGGGACGGCTCGAGCAGATGATCTACGCGTTCAAGGAACTGGACACAAAGCTTGAGGACAAGGCCAACGAGCTCGACCATAGCGACCCCGCCAAGGCCAAGGCGATCCGCGAGACCGCGCTGTTCTACACCCGCCAGCGCACCCAGGATCTGCTGACCCAGATGGCAGTGACGGTGCAGGGGTATCTCGCGCTCGACCTGGTCAAGAAGAACAATGTCGAGCTGGTGAAGGGCGTGGATCGCGCATCGACCACCACGGTCGGCGCCTTGCGCACCGCGGTAACCGTGGCGCAGGCGCTGACCGCGCAGCGCCTCGTGCTCGAACAGATCACTGCGCTCAACACCACCACCGCGAATATCATCGACTCGACCGGCAAATTGCTCAAATCGCAGACCGCAACGATCCATGAACAGGCGGCTGCCTCGACCATTCCGATCGAGACGCTGCAGCGCGCATTCCAGAATATCTACGACACGATGGACGCGATCGACAGCTTCAAATTGAAGGCGCTCGACTCGATGAAGACCACGGTGACAACCCTGTCGAGCGAGGTCGAGAAGTCGAAGGGCTATATCGCTCGTGCCGAAGGCGCTGCTCAGAACAAGGTCTCGGGGCCAGCCGGCGGCCTGCAGCTGGAAGCGCTTTGATACCATGCCGACCGACGTCGACCGCCAGATCCAACGCTCCAGCGAATTTCTCAACCGCACGTCGGAGCGGCGTGGCTCGCTGAACGCACGTCGGCGGATGCGACACGGGGTGGAGATCCGCAAACGGCTCGCGCGGATCGCCTGGGCGGATGCGGCGATCCTGCTGAGCGCGGTGATGCTCGGCTGGTTTCTGCCGCTCGGGATTGGCGGCTTCCTGGTGGTGAGCGCTTTGCTGATCGCAGCGACATTGGCGTTCGCGATCTTCCCCCTGGTGCCGGAAGTGAAGCCCGAACAGCTCCAGGAGACGCCGCTCAAGCAATTGCCCTTGCGCACCGAGCAGTGGCTGGAAACGCAGCGCGCCGCCCTGCCCGCGCCAGCATCGCGGATCCTCGACGATATCGGCATCCGGCTGGAGACGCTCAGCCCCCAGCTCGCCACGCTGAGCGAACAGGAACCTGCCGCGGCCGAAATCCGCAAGCTGATCGCCGAGCAACTGCCCGAGCTGATCAAGGGCTATGCGCGGGTGCCGCAGCCGCTGCGCGCGGTAGAGCGCAACGGACGCACCCCCGACGCGCAGCTCGCCGACGGACTCAAGCTGATCGCCGACGAGATTGGCGAGATGAGCGCGAAGCTTGCGCAAGGCGATTTGGATTCGCTGGCGACGCGGGGACGGTTTCTGGAGATCAAATATCGCGACGAGAGCGAGTTCGGCTGAGGCGGCCCACGCTGACGCTCACCCAATTCCCTTGGGGCTGAGCTTGTTCGAGCATCTTCTCCGCCCTCGAAAAAGAAGATCGGCCGAGTCGAGACGCTCCGGGCGAACAAGGCAAGGATAGGCAAGAACCAGCCTTGGCCGAATACCCCGGTTCAGCTCCCCAAGATCGCCGCCGCTCTCTGCGCGATACGTGCGACCGCCGCCGCGTGTATTCCGCGCGTAGACACCAGCACCCCGAACGCCTGTGCACTCGGCGTATTGAATGCGAGCGGCGCGCCTAGCGCATCGCTGACCGAAGCCCCTGCCTCGGCCGCGATCAACACTGCTGCGGCAACATCCCACTCATATCCCCAGCGCAGGGTCGCCACCAGATCGGCCTCATCGGCTGCCACCATCGCGATCCTGAGCGCAATCGAATTCGGCTTGAACACCTCGGTCAGATCCCGGTCAACCTTGGGCAGCGCGTCGGTCGGCACCCGTGCGCCGGGCAGGTCCGTCCGCGACCCCGCCGCCAGTCGAACTCCGTTCCGCCACGCGCCAGTGCCGATGCTCGCGCTCCACACCTGTCCCATCGCCGGCGCGTCGAGCACGCCGATCACCGGACGCCCATCCTCGACCAGCGCGATCGACACCGCCCAGCCATTGCGCCCCCGCAGATAATCGCGCGTCCCGTCGATCGGATCGACTACCCACAGGCGATTACAGCTGAGTCGATCGGTGTTGTCGGCGGTCTCTTCCGACAGCCAGCCCGCGTCCGGGAGCAACGCCCCCAGCCGCGCCTTCAGCAGCGCGTCCACCTCAAGATCGACGTCGCACACCGGACTGCCCGGCACCTTCTCCCAGCGTCGAAAATCGGTCGTCCAGCGCCGCATCGCGAGCGCGCCGGCCTCGGCCGCGATCTCTCGAACAGCGCCGGCGAGATCAGCCACCCGCCACCGTCATTCCCTCGACCCGCAGCGTTGGCACATTGGTGGCGTAACGGAATTCCAGGTCGTTGGCCGGGGTCAGATTTCGGTACATGTCCTTGAGGTTGCCGGCGATGGTGAACTCTGCCACCGGCCCGGCGATCTCGCCGTCGAGGATCAGGAAACCGGCGGCGCCCCGGCTATAGTCGCCTGTCACCCCATTGACCCCCTGCCCGATCAGCTCGGTCACCAGCACGCCGCGGACGATGTCGGCGATCAGCGTGGTGACCGGCACATGGCCCGCCTCCATGTGCAGATTGCTGGTCGTCACTCCCGGCGCACCTGGGCCGCCACGCGTGGCATGGCCGGTCGGCTCTAGCCCCAATTGGCGGGCAGAGGCGCTTTCCAGTAGCCACGCCTCAAGCATCCCGTCCTCGATGATCGCCATCGGCGATACCGCCAGCCCCTCGCCGTCGAACGGGCGTGAGCGCAAGCCGTGCGGGCGGTGCGGATCGTCGCGGATCGTCACGCCCTTGGAGAACAGCTGGGTGCCGAGCGCGTCGAGCAGGAAGCTGGTTTTCCGCGCGATCGAGGCACCCGCGATGGCGCCGATCATATGCCCGATGAGGCTCCCGCCGACGCGCGGATCGAATACCACCGGCATCGCCCCGCTCTCGATTCGCGCCGGATCGAGCCGCGCGACCGCGCGCACGCCGGCCTTGGCGCCGATAACCTCGGGCGCGTCGAGATGGCGCAGATGACGCGCCGAATGATAGGCATAATCGCGCTGCATCCCGCCGCCCTCTCCGGCGATCACGCTGGCCGAGGTGGCATGGCTCGTGCTTGCATATGCGCCAGCAAAACCGTGGCTGGTGGCGAGCGCGATTACCGACGCGCTCGCGCTGGCGCTGCCGCCTTCGCTGTTGGTGACGCCGGACACGGCCCGCGCCGCATCCTCCGCCGCCAGCGCGCGCGCCTTAAGTGCGGCGGGCGAAACTTCCTGCAGATCGTGCAGGTCGAGCTCGGGTGGCGCGCCCTTCAGCAGCCGCGCTTCGGGCGCCAGCCCCGCCCATTTGTCTTCGGGCGCCTCGCGCGCCATCGCGATCGCGCGTTCGACCAGCGTGGCGACCGCGTCGCCCGACAAGTCGGAGGTCGAGACGCTGGCCGAGCGACGGCCGACGAACACGCGCAGCCCGAGCTCCTCGCTTTCCGAACGACCGACATCTTCGAGCGCGCCCATCCGGACCGACACGTCGAGCGCGGTGTCGGCGGAGAATATGGCGTCGGCGGCGTCGGCGCCGGCAGCGCGGGCACGGGTGACGATGTCGTGGGCGCGTTCTCGCGCCTGGTCTGGGGTCTGCATGGGTGCGACTTAGGGAGCCGGAGGGCGAAGGTCAAAGCGCGGAGCTGGTCCCGACCACGAAACAGGCCGCAAACAGCAATAACCCAGCGGTGCGGTTCGATCGGAACCGGGCCAGCGCATTGTCGCCATCATCGGGCACGAGCGTCGTCACCTGCCAGGCGAGATGCCCCGCCATCGGCAGCAGCGCTGTGAGCGCGAGCGGATCGGGTCGCACCAGCCACAGAGCGCCTGCCCAAAGGAGTAGCGCCAGGGCATAGAACCCCGCCACCCCGCCGCAGACATGGCTTCCGAGCCGACGGGCCGAAGAGCGCACCCCGATCAGCGCATCGTCTTCGCGATCCTGCAGGGCATAAATGGTGTCATAGCCGATCACCCAGGCGATCGAACCCGCATAGAGCAGCCACACCGGCGCGCCCAGCGTGCCGGCGATATCGCTCCACCCCACCAGCATCGCCCAGGAGAAGACGATCCCCAGCCATGCCTGCGGCCACCAGGTGATCCGTTTCATGAACGGATAGGCTGCGACCGGCGCGAGGCTCAGTACGGCGACCACCGCGGAGAGTCGGTCGAGCTGGAGCAACACCACGAGCCCGACCAGCGCGAGCAGCACCAGCCACGCCCAGGCGGCGCGGATCGACACCAGTCCGCTCGGTATCGGCCGCGCTCGGGTGCGGGCGACCTGCGCATCGAGATCGCGGTCGACGATGTCATTATAGACGCAACCGGCACCACGCATTGCGATGCTGCCGACCAGGATCCAGACGATCAGATCCCAGCGCGCCAGTCCCCCGCCGGCCAGCGCCACGCCCCAGGCGCCGGGCCAGAACAGCAGCCACCAGCCGATCGGGCGGTCGAACCGCGCGAGCAGCGCGAAGCCGCGCAGCTTGGGCGGCAACCGGCCGACCAGCCCGCGGTGCTGGGAATCAGGGACGATGTCGGGGTTTTGGGCCATAGACGAGCGGTACGAACGCGCCCGCCGACACGCAAGCGCGCCTTACAAAAGCCGCGTCCCCATGCAATCGGCGCGAGATGGTCCATCTCTCGGTCGCCGTTGCCCGCTTCTTCGAAATCCTGTTCTGGGCGATCCTTCAGGCGGCCGGCGTGATCGTCGGCGCACTTGCGGTGGCAGGTTTGGCAGTCGGCGCGCTGCTGCTGTGGTGGCGACGCCGCCGGCGGTGAGCGGTCCGGTGCTGGGCGAACGGTGGAATGGTCGGGACATTGGATCCCCACGAGCCTTCCGCCCTGGGCAAGGTGGCAGGCGCCGTCGGACAGGGGGGAGGAATGAAGCGGGCCAGGGCAAGGGCAAGGGCAATGCCAAATGCCCAAGCGAAAAACGACCGCGACTGGGATCGCGTGCACAGCCGGTAGTAATTAGAGAGCTCCCCCGCGCCCTCCTCTTGCACCGCGTTCAGTGTCACCTAGTTTGTGCTGGAGAAGATCGAGATACAGCAGCTATTTGTATCGATTCCAGCGACCAAACGCGTGTCGACCCAAGAGCAATACAAAGCCTTTCTTTCGATCCCGAGCAGGCATAGTATCGGCACCGAGTATCCTTCAGGGTGAAGGCAGCATCGGGGGATGTTATGGCGACTCGAATTTCCGCTACAGAGTCAGATTTTCGTATAAGGCCACAGCCGAGAACAGCCGCCTCCTTCTATCTCCTGATCTCTCTGGCAATGGCAGCGGTATTCATCGGCGGCTTTTCGAAGACCGTGCCCAGTGACTTTACTCAGACAAACCCCAGTCTTCCACTGTTGCTGCATGTCCACGGCGCGGTGTTTACCTTGTGGGTATTGGTGTTCGTCGCCCAACCGGCGTTCATCACTCGCGGATCCTTGCGCCTGCACCGGAAGATCGGCTGGCTCGGGGCGGGGCTGGCGGTCGCGATGACGGTAATGGCGTTGATCGCGACCTACCTTGCAATCCACGATCGCTTCGTGCCCAGCTTCTTCCCACCGCGGATTTTCCTAGTGATGAACACGATCGGCGCGCTGCGGTTCGCAGCCCTGGTCACCGCTGGCATAAGACTGCGCAAGCGCGCCGAGTGGCACAAGAGAATGATGCTGTGCGCGACGGTCTCGATCCTCGGGCCGGGGCTGGGGCGGCTGCTGCCGATGGGGTCATTCGGCGCGGCCGCGCCACTGGTGATGTTCGCGGTGAGCACGTGCTTCGCGCTCGCTGGCCCGACCTTCGATCTCGTTACGCGACGGCGGATCCATCCCGCCTATCTGTGGGGAGTGGTAACAATCGTGGCTACCGACCTGTCGATCCCGCTGGTCGCCTTTTCCCCACCCGCCGGGATGCTGCTGCGCGCAATCCAGGGGTAGCAGCGCCGACAGTAATGCGATGCGCCGCAGCGGGGCTGCGTCGTCAAGGGCGCGGCCGAAAGCGGCCAATCATCGTCAGCTTTGCGCCATCTCTCGCCCAAGGAGGGGATTGCGGGCGCAATCCCCTCCCAATCTCCGCCGTTTACGCGTCGTCACCCATCCTGAGTGCCGCGATGAACGCCTCCTGCGGGATTGACACCGATCCATATTCCCGCATGCGCTTTTTGCCCTCTTTCTGCTTGTCGAGCAGCTTGCGCTTGCGGCTCGCATCGCCGCCATAACATTTGGCGGTCACATCCTTACGCATCGCCGCGATCGTCTCGCGCGCGATTACCTTGCCACCGATCGCCGCTTGGATCGGAATCTTGAAGAGGTGGCGCGGGATCAGGTCCTTCAGTCGCTCGCACATCCCGCGACCGCGCGCCTCCGCGGTGCCGCGGTGGACGATCATGCTCAGCGCATCGACCGGTTCGGCGTTGACCATGATGCTCATCTTGACCAGGTCGCCCTCGCGGTAGCCGATCTGATGGTAGTCGAAGCTCGCATAGCCGCGGCTGATCGACTTCAGGCGATCGTAAAAATCGAACACGACCTCGTTCAGAGGCAGTTCGTAGGTCACCTGTGCGCGGCCCGCGACATAAGTGAGATCCTTCTGGATTCCCCGGCGGTCCTGGCAGATCTTGAGGATCGAGCCGAGATATTCGTCCGGGCAATAAATCACCGCCTCGATCCACGGCTCCTCGATCGTCGCGATCTTGCTGGGATCGGGCATGTCGGACGGATTGTGCAGCTCGACCTCGCCGCGATCATGCGTGAGCTGGATCTTGTAGACCACCGAGGGCGCGGTGGTGATGAGATCCAAATCGTATTCGCGGGTGAGTCGCTCCTGGATGATCTCCAGGTGAAGCAGACCCAGGAAACCGCAGCGGAAGCCGAAGCCCAGTGCCGCGCTCGACTCCATCTCGAAGGTAAAGCTGGCATCGTTCAGCCGCAGCCGACTGATGCTCTCGCGCAATTTGTCGAAATCTGCGGCATCGACCGGGAACAGGCCGCAGAACACCACCGGCTGGACCAGCTTGAAGCCAGGCAATGCTTCAAGCGCGGGGCGCTTCGCGTCGGTGATCGTGTCGCCGACCGCAGTCTGCGCGACTTCCTTGATCTGCGCGGTGATGAAGCCAATCTCGCCCGGCCCGAGCTCGCCAAGCTGCTCGATCTTGGGCCGGAAGCAGCCAACCCGGTCGACGAGATGCTGGGTGCCCGTCGCCATGAACTTGATCATCTGGCCCTTCTTGATCACGCCATCGATGATCCGGATCAGGATGACGACGCCGAGATAGGGATCGTACCAGCTGTCGATCAGCATCGCTTTCAGCGGCGCGTTGATATCGCCCTTGGGCGGCGGGATGCGCGTCACTACCGCTTCGAGCACTTCGCGAATGCCGATCCCGGACTTGGCCGAGGTGAGGATCGCGTTGGAAGCGTCGAGCCCGATCACCTCTTCGATCTCCGCCTTCACCTTCTCGGGCTCGGCGGCCGGCAGGTCGATCTTGTTGATGACCGGCACGATCTCATGGTCGTGTTCGATCGACTGGTAGACGTTGGCGAGCGTCTGCGCCTCGACCCCTTGCGCGGCATCGACCACCAGCAGCGCGCCCTCGCACGCGGCGAGACTGCGGCTGACCTCATAAGCGAAGTCGACGTGGCCGGGCGTGTCCATCAGGTTGAGCGTATATTCGATGCCATCAGCGGCCACGAAGTCGAGACGAACGGTCTGCGACTTGATGGTGATCCCGCGCTCCTTCTCAATGTCCATGTTATCAAGGACCTGTTCGGACATCTCGCGCGCGGTCAGCCCTCCCGTTTCCTGAATCAGGCGATCGGCGAGCGTCGACTTACCATGGTCGATATGGGCGATGATGGAGAAGTTGCGGATGCGGTCGAGCGGAGTCATGCGCGCCCGATAGCAGGCCGAACGATCCGTACAAAGCCCGCCCCCGCATTTGTCTGCGTGTGGTGACTAAACGGTCCTATTTCCAGCCGAGAGATTCGCGCTACAAACGGTTTCGGATTTTCAGGGGGATGTGAAAGTGTCGCACACAAAATTGCTGGTCGCGGGGCTAATGGGCGCCGCGATCACTTCGCCGGCTGTAGCACAGCATTTGGCCAAACCTTCCGGCACGCAAAAGACGCAGGAAGCGACGATGAACGACGTGCCGCATTGCACGCGCAAGCTTGGCACCGTCTCCGTGATGGACGGTGACGATTCCTCGGGCTGGACCCAGTTCCAGCTCGCAGGTCCGCAGAAACTGCTCAAGGTGCTGATCCAGCGTTCGGGCTGCTTCAACCTGGTCGATCGCGGCTCCGGCCTCAGCGCCGCGCAGCGCGAACGCGACATCGGTGGCAACCTCGGGCTGCAGCGTCAGTCGAACGTCGGACAGGGCCAGATCAAGGCAGCCGATTATGTGCTGGTTGCCGAAGTGCAGGCCGCGAATCGCAACTCGGGCGGGAGTGGCGTCGGCGCAGGGATCGGCGGCCTGATCGGTGGGCGCTTCGGCGCACTGGCCGGCGGAATCGGCAGCAAGAAGATGGAAGCCAATACGGTACTCTCGCTCACCAACGTCCGCACCACCGAGACGATCGCCGTGCAGGACGGCTATGCCGCCAAGAACAGCCTGAGCTTCGGCGCGGGTGGCGGGGTCGGATTCTTCGGCGGCGGCGCAGGTGCGGTCGGCGGCGGCTATGACAATACCGACATCGGCCGGATCGTTACCCTCGCCTTCATCCAGGCCTATGCCAAGATGGTCACCGATCTGGGCCTAGTTCATCCGGGTGACGCGGGCACCGCCCAAGCAGCACCCGCCAAGACCTTCACTGCCCAGGCACCGGTGGCGATGCGCGCCAGTGCGGCGGCCACCGGCAAAGCACTGCGCACGCTGCCACCGGGGGCAATCGTCTATCCGACCGGCAATAAGAATGGTCTGTGGTGGGAAGTGGCCGACGAGAATGACAATGTCGGCTGGGTACTCAATACCAAGCTCGCCCCGTCGCAATAAGCACCGTCGTAGTAAGTGGGGTCAGGCGGCGGCGGAACCCGCCGCCGCGATCGCCGAAAGCGCGCTCAAATAACGCTTCGACCCCTCGCCCGTCACCAGTTTCCACGGCACGTCGCGGCGCACCAGTTCGGCCTTGCTCCGGTCGAAGAACTCCTGGCGACGATCGCGCGTGCCAAAGAAGCGGGTGCCGTCGGCGATCCACGGCAGGTCGATATCGAACAGCAGATAGAGGTCCGCCGTTCCCCGCCACTCGTCGAAATAGGAGTCGCGCTTGCCGAACAGCATGTCGGCCCATACCGCACTCATCAACGGATCAGTATCGAGAATCACCGGCGCACGCGCGCCGACCACCGCGGCGCGCGCCTTGGCATCCTGCGCGCGGGCGATGATCACCAAGTCCGCCATATTCAGGTCGGTGCCATAGGTCTCGCAATAAGTCCGGCCGAATTCGGCGACGCACACCGAGTCGAAATGCCGGGCGAGCCGCGGTGCCATCGTCGACTTGCCGGTACTCTCGGGCCCGTGCAGGCAGATCGTGCGCGGGGTCATGCGGCGGAAGGCAGGCGTGATAGAGCACGGCGCACACGGCGCCAGTCGGCCAGGCCCCAGATCGCAAGCCCCAGAAATATCACGTACAACACCGTCGTCAGCCACAGTCCCTTGGCCGCGTATAGTCCGATGGCAAGGATGTCGACCGCTATCCACAACCACCAATTCTCGAAGAAACGCCGCGACAGCAGGATTTGCGCCGCGACACTGGGTATCGCGACCGACGCATCCCAATAGGGGAAAGCAGCATCGGTCCAGTGATGCATCGCTGTGCCCCACAACAGCGTCGCAGCCGCCATTACCGCGATCCAGCGCATTCGGGCCGCGCTCGACATCACCAGCACGCGGATCTCACCCTCCTCACGTCCTGCCTGCGACCACAGCCACCAGCCCCACAGATTGACGACGAAGAAGAAGCCTTGGAGCAGCGCGTCGCTGTACAATTTAGTTTCGAAGAATACGAAAGCGTAGAGCGACACCATCGCCAGCGCGAACGGATAGTTCCACAGGCTGCGCCGTACCAGCAGAACGATATTGGCGACGCCCAGCACGAAGGCGATCAGCTCGGTTCGATGGTCGAGCAAGAAAGGCATAAGCGAAGTCACTGGCAGGCGGTAGCAGTGAGTGGGGCCACCGGTCGAGCACGGGATTCGATCGGCAGAAAATTGGCATAACCGGCGCTTGAAGTCCGCGAATTCACTGATATAAGCCGCCCCCTGCCAGCCGGTCCTCGGATCGGTCTAGCCTCTGGTCGGGGGATAGCTCAGCCTGGTAGAGCACTGCCTTCGGGAGGCAGGGGCCGGAGGTTCGAATCCTCTTTCCCCGACCAACTTCAAACCCGCACGAAACTGCGGTTTTTGACATTTAGTTTACCATATACGACAAATCTCTTATCTTGATGTCCGCCCCGATGTGCACGATGTAACATCGGCTTTGGGCGCTGTGAACGTCCTCGGCAAGAGCTTCCCGTTCTTGTCGATAATTGCGTCGGCAACCTTCTCCGCTAGGCCGAGATACCCATGTCAAACAGCGCATGGATGTCGAAGTGGACAGCTTCTGGTGGCCGAGAATGATCTGTCCATCGACCAATTACGCGCCGGCGGCCGGCCACCTCAACTTGCGCTACGCGGCATCGAGTGCGCTTGCTCACCGACCCGATCGTCGCACAGAAGTCCGAGCCGTTCGCATCGGCAGTGCAACTATATTCTGCCCGATCAACACGAATGGCGGGCACTTCTCTCGAGCCGCTCGCGGTCGGGAATGCGCGCGACGGCATAGGAAATGCCACTGATCACGCGCGACCGGTCAACACGCCATGCCCAAATTGCCGCGCGGATCTGAAGGAAGCGCGGCAGCCATCCTTAATTCCTTTCTTTAAACCTTCGAGGTCGCCGGCGACCTCCCGCAACGATGCAATGGCCCCGCCCAGCGCCGGGGTCGGCTTGCCGCACTTTCCGCAGGAACGTGTCGTCGGCGGTCACGAAGCACCAAACCATTAGACACCGCCAAAGCCAGATAGATGCAATCACAGGCCGCGTGATCCACATCCAGCGCCAGTGGCGTCGCCGTTTCCAGCATTTCCACATGGCAGAGGTCTCGACATCGGCACGCTGGAGAATGCGCGCGGCTGCCATCGCCTCATCGGCAGCCAACTAATATCGACCGGCCTTCTCCCGGGGCATCTTGGAACACCTCGGAATTTACAGGTCTGGTGCGGCAGGACCTTAAACGCCGAGCAGTGATATTGCCTCCACCTTCCCTCTTCCATCACCACCCATTTAACGGCAACTTGGCTTCAGCAACCTCCGGCTCCTCGCTCGTGACGCCCCTCCCACAGCAATTGTTCCGAGCGTCTGGGAAAGCTTGAACGTCAGCGCCCGCATCTCGGCCGCCATTTCGAAAAATGGTCGGCTCGACTTCGCTGGAAACAGCCTGCCACAGAATTTCCCGATGTTCGGCCTCGACCGATCGACCGCGCTAAGCCGAGCCGAGCCGCCCGGCGGCGTAGCCGCAGGATCCCATCAATCACGAGATTACGCACAAGAGGATGCCCAGCAATCAGCGACCTCGTCAAAAATGTTCTCGTTGAGATAATGGTTGGTGTCCTTCGTCGACTTGTCGAACCTTACCTTCGCCCGCAGGTGGCAAGGGACGCGCTCGTGCAGTCGTCTCGTCTGATCCCACTCGCGAAACACGAAAAGGAAGCCCGCCAGATTTAATTGGAAGGCGAATGGCCAGCGACGTAATGCCATTTACGGGTCCTGGGACTCTCGCAATCGAAGTAATTCTTCACATCGCTGAAGCCGGGAAACGCCGAGCAGACGCCAAAATCATGATATCAGCTAAGAATGTGCCAAGCCAGCGATGCAAACTGGCAGGATCGCCCACATATTTTCTGTACGTTGATGGAATCACGGTATAAAGTGTCCCGGTTATCAACCGTTCGTCGTTATTTGGTGGATGATTGCCAAGCCGCTAGGAAGAGCCGGACGCGCCCAGCCTGCCGATCGCGGACATCGTGGCCGCATTGGACGTCCGGATGAAATTTGAGAACAGGCCAAGAGCGAACTGAACCCGATATCATGCGAAACGACATCCTGCATCTTCCCCTGGCAAAACAGCGTGAACTGGACCGCGTGGTCGAGATGCTATTTCAGGGTTTTCGCGAAGCGACCGAGAATGCAACCGGTCGCCGGAAATCGGGGCGCATTCTCAAGATAATTTTATTCGGTTCCTATGCTCGAGGTGATTGGGTCGATGCGCCGCTCGACGCCAATCAGTATAAGTCCGATTACGATATCCTGATCATCGTCAATCAGAAGGAGCTGGCGGACCGAACGAGCTACTGGGAGGAAACCGAGCAGAGGCTGATCGACGCCTATCTCTTCGAAAAGACCCTGCGAACACCGGTTAACTTCATCGTCCATTCCCTACAGGACGTGAATGACGCACTGACTCATGGTCGGCTGATTTTCTTCGAAATCCTCAAGGATGGGGCCCTTCTCTACGAAAGAAATGATCGCCCTCTCAAGACGCCGAAGCCAAAAACACCGGAGCAAATTTATTTGATGGCGAAGGGGTATTTCGAGGAGTATATACCCAATGCTCAAGAATTTTATCGAGCATTCCAACTTATCCTAAATGACGGTTTTCTAAAGAACGCTGCCTTTCAGCTACATCAGGCAACAGAGCCGCTTTATCAGTGCGTTCTGCTAGTTCAAACCCTTTATACGCCCTTTGATCACAACATCGAATTCCTGCGATCGCTTGCTGAAGGGAAAAATCCGGATCTCTTCGATGTCTGGCCTCGCGGAACGCGTGTGGAGCGCGCGATGTTTCAGAAGCTGAAGGATGCATATCGCAAGGCGCGCTATTCGACACATTACAAAATTTCACGCGAGGAGCTGGAGTGGCTGGGAGCGCGGGTTGAAGACCTCGGTCGTCGCGTATTCGATATCGGGACAGCGCGACTCGCTGATTTGAAAATGAAGATTACCTGAGATCAAATCTTCGGTTCAGCGATCAAGCGATGCGGGCGAGGTCATTTGCGAGGAAGATTTCGCACATATCATGGGCGATTTGGTTAATAAAGATTATCACGCCTCCCCCCATATGCGCTAGCCTGAGTGAGCGGCCCGCCGACCTTGCCGCCGGCTGTCGGTCGCTTCGCCCGCCCCGTAGCGATGTACGCAGAGATTTGCGCTCCTTAAGGGCGGCGAGATTGGCCTCTGAGCAATAGCCGGCGTCCGCCGATAGTTCCTTGGGTCGCTTTCCCATATTTTGCGTAACAGCATCGGTGAGCGGGATCAGCCAGGGTGCGTCGGCCGACGAATTCGACAGCGAATGGGCAACGATAACCTCCGCAGTTGCATCGACTGCGGCCTGTCCGTTGTACGCCTGAACAAAACCGTCGCGGCCAGGCATGATACGACTGTCAGTATCGATGAAGTTGCGTTGCGCCTTGGGTTTGGGCGTGCCGGGAGGATGCTTGGGCTTTGGACCACGCCGTGGCCCGTCGCCTCGATCGTCGTCCCCATTTCCGGTTTTGGCGTCTGCCTGTGTCTTGGCTTCTGCCTCAAGGGCCGCTTTGGCTTCACGAATTTTGGCCAGTCGCTTCTGTTTGTCGGCGACCCAGTCCGGCATCTCGTCACCGCGCTGGTCCGCGCCCAAAGCTGTGTCGTCCTTGCGATCAGCAGCGTCGGCGGCTTTCAGCCAGCCGGCAACTTGGGCGGCCAGAGCAGCCTCGGCGTTCTGCATCCGCGCATAGCTCATCGCTTTGTGCTTTGTGCTTTGTGCTTTGTGCTTTGTGCTTTGTGCTTTGTGCTTTGTGCTTTGATGCGTTGGCTTTGATCTTCGTTCCGTCCAGCGCCACATGGCCAAGCTTCACCAGGCCGGCCTGCGCACACAGCTTGAGCACCTGCACGAACAGACCCGACAAGGCCTTGAGGTGGCGCTTGCGAAACTCAGAAATGGTCCGGAAATCCGGCTTCGTGCTCGCGGTGACCGCGTGGAAATCAAGCCGCTCCTCGCAGGCGCGAGAAATCCGACGCGAGGAATAGATGCCCTGCGTGTAGGCGTACAACAGCAGTGCCGTCATCATCGCGGGGTGGAACGCAGGCGCGCCGCGGGCATCTTCATAGGATGCGTAGATCGCCCAAATCCAGATCATCGCGAACCAAATCCCGCACAAAATGGGCCGGATGTGAAAGTGGCACGTAGTCGAGTACCGACGGTGGAAAGAGGGATACCTGATCGACATTCCACGGCAGAAAGCGCTTGCTCATCCGCCGATTGGATCAAATGTCCGTCCTCCAGTCCACCTCAAATCGCAATTCGTGGACGGGGTCCTAGCAAAAGAGAGGGGGCACGTTGACGCGACCGGCTTAGCCGCCAGCGATGAGCGTTCGAACCGTCGCCATAGGCAGGAATAGCCGCAAGCCGTTGGACGCTAACGGTTCAAAGCCATAGCTGGTGTAGAGAGCGAGACGCTTCGCTACCTTCTCAGGATCGCCGCAGTTTAGAACGTCGAGCATGACGACGGCAATGCCCAGCGCCTCGGCGACGCCGGCCAAGCGCGTCAGACAATCTACCAGCAGATCGCCACCATAACCCCGCCCCTGGAACCGGCTATCGACTCCAATCCTCGAGATATAGGCCGCCGGGATGCTGCCATGATAAGGGCGGGTGCGGGCGAACCGCTCAGGCAGCTCGGTATAGTCGATCGCGTGAGCGTTGGTGGCATAGAAGCCGATCAGCTCGCCCTCGGGACCGACCATCACGAAGGTGCGAACGTTGCCCGCCTTGGTTAGCTTGCTGGCCGTACGGCGCAAGAAGTTGTCGACTTGTTCAATGCCACAAGAAAAAGCCGCTCGATCGTGCTTGGCAAGATCGAGCGGCTCTATGATGATAGGCTTTGCGTATTCGGGCGCGGTCACCTGCTCGTGATCGTCTCGCGATGGCGCGCGACGGCGACCCGCAGTCGATCGGTAGGTGCCGGCGGGGCGTCGAGCGCGGCGACGAAGCTTACATGGTCAACCGGCTGCAAGCTGGTACGCTCATGTGCTGCGATCGTTTCCATCGCCGAGCAATAGGCGGCGTTCATAGTGAAAACGGAGTCGTCCACGCCCGAAAGCGCGGCAGCCTGCTGGATCGCCTGCTTGATGCGCGGCTTAGTACGGAAGTTCATCCGCTCGCTGCTGCGCTCCTCAACGGCGCCGACCTGATCCTGAAAGCCTAGCATGGCACACCTCATTCAACCTCTGTTCCTGTGTACGTCTTAGCGGCGTACATTTCAACAAAAAGTTGAAAGTCGTTCAACCCGGTCGCCGCCAGCCCTTTCCACGCAGATTCACAGGTCCGAGTCGCACAATGCTGAAGGGAGTCCAGTGTTGCGACTTGCAAAATATAACGGCCTGTCATTCGACGCGTACAGGTTTGACACTCTGGATAGCTTCTACAAGATGGCTGCACGCGTTCAAATCAGGACCGCAGCCTGATGTCGGCTTGCCATCCCAGCTCGTTGAGATGATCCCATTGGACCGGATCACGGGTAGCCGGGGCAGATTGCCGGGCAGTCAGGCTTTTGCGAGCCTGAGAAGGTCCGGGAGCGGCAGGACAACAGGCGCGCCAGCGACGTCGAAGCGGTCACCGAGGAACTGATAAAAAGACACGCCGAGCTTGCTGCAGGTTTTGAGCAGCCCGAGCATGGTGTCGCGGGCAACTTTGCCAGTTTCGCTGACGGTGCCGCCGGAGATCTTGCGCTTGGTGACGACGGTTCGGATATCATTTTCCGATCCGTTGGTGTGAAGCGGGATTTCGGGCCGCTCGAGCACGCGCAACAGATCGTCCTTTTGCCGGTGCAGGCGGGCGAGCTGCCGATCGAGCATGATGTAGCCCGTCTTGGCGGTGAATATCCTATCGAAGCGGGCCCGCAGCATGCGAGTCGCTTGGGGTCTGGTGATTGCTGGTACGCCTTGAGATCCGCGTAGAACCACCAGATCAGGCCGCGCCGGATTTCCACCGCGCGACGATCGGCGGCAATGCTTGGCTGGAGCTTGTAGACCAACCGTTCCGCGTGAACCCAGCACTGTGCGTGGCGCCCGAGCCTGAACTGGCCAGCCCCATCCGAGACGATCACAGTGTCGCGCAGCAGATCCTGCTCGCACAAGCCGCCCCACAACGCCGCCCCGGCGGCGACATTGACCGGATTTGGCCTGACGGCGAGTTTGTCGAAGCCCAGCGCCTCCAGATGGGCGCGCCACGAGGCTTCGTCGGCAAAACTGCGAGTTGGATGGTTGGTCAGCTGGGTAATCTGCGTCGCCGGCATATTCATCGAGCGCATTTTGACCAGCGCCGCGTCGTTGATGACGTGATCGGCGCGCCCTGCCTGCAGCGTCAGTATGAACGCACGGCGAGATTTCAATTGCGTGGTCCGAAAGACCGTGAACCGATTGTCGCCGGCCTGCGTCACGAACGCGTTTTTGCCCGCATGGCGCCCCGACGTGTCATCCACGCTGATCCATCGCGCGGTATCGAGGCCGGTGCGCAACACCGCTTCATCTTCGGCCGCCAGCGCCTCCAGCCCTTGGCTCAGGAAGCTCACTACCTGCCGCTTGGAAATCCGCAGGCCCATGCCGTTCAGGAGCGCGGTCAGCCGCTCGCTGGTCACCTGCCCCTGGAAGTAACCCGCTGCAATAAAAGGCGTAACTCAGGACCAAAGCCGCCAAGGGTGCCCGACGGCAGCGGCGCCACGATCCGGGGTCAGTACATAGAACGGACTCAGATATACGTTAAGGCAAAGCGGACGGCTGCTCAGGCTTCCGAGTCTGCGCGATCACCTCTTCGATGGCCTTGATGACGGCTTGCGGCTGCATTTGTTGGATGCCGTGTTGGGTGCCCTCGACACGCACATTGACGCCGCGGCTGGATAGGGCTGCAAGCTGATCGTGTTGGTGTTGCCATTCCGTCCGAACCATCGGCATTTCCGCTTCGAGCGCGGCTGAGGCACCGGGGGCGGATAACAGCGTATCGGCCGTCAAAACGCGCAGCGGCATGGCCCCGAACGATCGATCCTTTTTGACAACCAAATGGCTGCTCACGGCAAAGGTCGCGAAAAGAGATGCTGCGGTCGTCATCATCTCGGGGTTTGTGTAGAGCCTAAGCGATCGTTTTTTGAGTAGATCGGGATATTCCGGAGGTATCGACAGGCACCCATCCGGATCGGCTCCGCCGACCTTCAACACGCCGCTTTTAAGAAGTTTAGCACATCGCATGGAGATGGCGACCCCGCTTTCGTCCCATGCTTTTGTGTTAGCGGCGAACAAGGGGGTGTCTCGCGCGGATACGGCAGCTTGGTCCGGGTAAGCCGGATCGACCAAAACCATCCCGACCACGTCTGCCGAGTGGCGATCCTTGAAAAGCAGCGTCTCATAACTGCCAGAGGAATGCCCGACCAAAATATAGGGGCCGTGTATCTTGGCCGCGCTCAAAGCCAGTTCGAGATCCGTCGTCGTCCGATCGGCCGTTTGTGGATCGGGGCTTGGTCCACTAAATCCAAACCCGGCGCGGTCCCAAGCACAAACCCGGACCTGCCTCGCCAAAGTCGGCTGCACCTTGCTCCACGTAATGCTCCAATCGCCCAGGCCTGCGGTCATGACCACCGTCGGCGACCCACTGCCCATACAAACCATGTGGATTTTGCGTCCGTTCGGCAAATCAACAAGGTCCGGCTTTTCGCCATAGGGAAGCATCGAGAGGTCGGGTTTGACAGCCTGCGCATATAGCGGCTGAAAGCTACAGAGGCCCGTCAGGGCAACCATGGCGATGCGAAACAAAGGCAATATCTTTCCGATAGTCAATGCGTTCCGGCTCAACCGTAGGAGAGTAGCGGACTTTTTGAAAGCAGTTCGAATAGCATCGATCAATCGAGATCTGCCTGACGACAAACACATGATTACCGACACCCCCGACCTGCGCTTTCGCTGAACCATACCCCTCCCCCTCAGTCTATAATGATCGACAAACCCTGTCGCTTTGATAGGGTGCGCGAGAACGTGATTTCGAGGGTTTGTCGTACATGCTGGTCGGATATTTGCGCGTGTCGTCGGCAGACGATCGCCAGACGGTCGATCTTCAGCGCGACGCGCTAGTCGCAGCCGGCGTCGATCAACGCCATCTCCATACCGACAAGGCATCCGGCGCTCGCGACGATCGGCCGGGCCTGAAAGCCTGCCTCGACTATCTGAACGCGGGCGACACGCTGATCGTGTGGAAGCTCGATCGGCTCGGACGTTCGCTGCCGCACCTGCTGACAATCGTCACCGACTTGAAGGCGCGGGGCATCGCGTTCCGGTCGTTGACCGAGCAGATGGATACGACCACCCCGCACGGCGAATTGCTGTTCTCGCTGTTCGGCGCATTGGCACAATATGAGCGTGCGCTGACGCGCGAACGGGTGATGGCGGGGCTGGCCGCTGCCAAACGCCGGGGCCGCCAAGGTGGGCGCCCGCCGATGATCGACGCCGAGACGCTCGAACGGATCACCGCCGCGCTCGATGGCGGGGCCAGCAAGGCGTCCGTCTGCCGGACCTTCAAGGTGCCGCGTTCGACCCTGCTCGGCACCCTTGCCCGGATCGGCTGGACCGCACCGGCCAAGGTTTGAGCCGATGCCGCGTCGCGCCGTCCTGTCGGAGGAACAACGCGCGGTGCTGCTCGCGCTTCCCGACGACGAGACCCTGCTTGTCCAGCACTGGACATTGAGCCAGGGCGACCTGGCCGTCATCGTTCACCGGAGGCGACTGCATAACCGGCTTGGTTTCGCGATCTAGCTCTGGGCGCTGCGCTATCCTGGTCGCCTGCTGCGCCCCGGTGAACTGATCCCCGATACACCGCTCGCGTTCGTTGCCGAGCAATTGCAGGTCGGACCCGAGGTGCTGGCCGACTACGCGACGCGCGGACCAACACGGTACGAACAACTCGATGCGCTACGCGACGTGTTCGGTTTCATGCCGCTTAGTCGGCCATTGCGAACGACATTGCAGGAATGGCTCCTGCCGATCGCGCTGACGACGACCAGCGGGGCCAGGCTCGCGCGGGTGCTGTTGGATGAATGTCGGCAACGGCGCATCATCGTGCCGAAATATGGATCGTCAGACCGCCGGTCTGCACCACGATGGCGGCGCCGACCGACGCGACCGGCAGTGGAGCGTCTTCCAACGCCAGGGGTACAAAGCTCAACCCCGGCTCACCCTCCCGAGCGC
>Ga0233335_1000040_pt1 | contig 50014 bp, 42 predicted proteins | sample GEONDECOMP222_FD_180695 | JGI IMG/M metagenome (GOLD analysis project Ga0233335, IMG submission 180695) | Leaf litter microbial communities from Shasta-Trinity National Forest, California, United States - GEON-DECOMP-222 | ecosystem: Environmental > Terrestrial > Plant litter > Unclassified... | reverse complement strand
AGAGACAGCAGCAGAACCCCCGTAAAAGAAAATAATTTTGAAGGTCGATCCGTCCTGACCTCGTTATCGGCGGGTGAAGCTGGCCGCCAGTTCGGCATGGGTCGACCAGCGAAACTGGCCGACCGGCTGTACCCAGTCGAGCGTATAGCCGGCTTCTACCAGCTTGAGTGCATCGCTCGCGAAGCTACCCGGATTGCACGAGACATAGGCGATCCTTGGCGCCTTCGATGCGGCCAGCGCAATCACCTGCTCGCGCGCGCCCGCGCGGGGCGGATCGAGCACGATCGCGTCGAAGCGGTTGAGCTCCTCGGCCGTCAGCGGGCGGCGAAACAGGTCACGATGCTCGGCAAATACTGCGCGCTGCAGCCGCTCCACACCGGCCTTGAGAGCAAAGAGCGCATCGCGCGAACTCTCCCCGGCATAGACTCGCGGCGCCGCCACGGAGAGCGCGAAGGTACCTAGGCCGCTAAACAGATCCGCGACAGTGGACGCGCCAGCAGTGACTTCCTGAACGGCCGCGATCAATGCCGCCTCGCCTTCCAAGGTCGCCTGCAGGAAGGCACCGGGCGGGAACGGCACCGGCACCCCGCCGAAGGTGATGGTGGCGGGTTCAGGTTCCCAGCGTGTCTCGGGCCCCGCTCCGCTGTCGAGCGAGACACGGGCCAGCTTGTGGCGCTCCGCAAATGAGGTCAAGCCTTCGGCAGCGGCGAGATTGTCTGCGTCAACACCTTCGATCAGCACGTCCACACCCTGATCGATGATCGTCAAATGGATGCTCGCGCGGCGCCTGCCGAGCAGCACCGAGAGCAGCCCGCGCAGGGGCGCAACCAGCGCGAACAGCTCAGGGCTGAGAATCCAGCATTCCTTGAGATCGACGATCGCATGGCTCTTGGCCTCGCTGAAGCCGAGCAACACCTGCCGACCGCGGCGCTCACCATGGAGTGTGGCGCGGCGGCGGGTACGCGGCGGCGATAGTTGCGCTTCGCGGATCGGGGCCGCTAGCCCTTGCCCCTGCAGCGCGCCTGCGATGCGATCGACGAGGAACTGGCCATAGCTCGCGTCGTCGAGATGCTGGAGTTGGCAGCCACCGCAAACCGGGAAGTGCCGGCATGGCGGTTCCTGGTGGTGCGGGCCGGGGACAACCACTATCCCCTGCAGCCGATCGCCCGGCGCGGCGAAGGCTGCATGGCGGCCATCGGCGGTGATGCCATCACCGCGTGCGGCAACGCGGAGGATTTCGTCAGTCATGATCGGGCTTTCGAAAGTGCGCGCGCGAGATCGTCGGCAACGAACGCCGGGCCGAGCCGTCGCGCGGCGATGCCGTGCAGCCATACACCGGCCTGCGCTGCGGCGAAAGCATCGTGGCCGGCGGCAAACATCGCCGCGATCGCGCCCGCCAGCACGTCGCCGGTGCCGGCGGTGGACAGCCACGAACTCGCGCGCTCGGCGATGACAACGCGACCATCGGGGGCAGCGATCACGGTGTCGGCGCCCTTGAAGACGACCACCGCGTTCAATTTCCGGGCGCCGGCGCGGGCGCGCGCAATCTTGCCGCCCCCGCCGGGGCCGAATAGGGCCAAGAACTCGCCGGCGTGGGGAGTGAGAATGGCAGGGTGCTCGAAGCGATGATCGCCGAGCAACTGGAGCGCGTCGCCGTCGATAACGAGGGAATGATCGGTAGCGAGAACCCGCGCGAGTTTCTCCCGTGCCGCATTGTCACGCCCCAACCCTGGCCCGATCAGCAGCGCGCCGATCCGCCCATCCTCGATCGCCTCGTCATTGAACGGTTTCCGGACCAGCGCGTGCGGCCCGCCCAGGCTCTCGCCGAGCAGCGCGACATAGCCCGCGCCCGCACGCATCGCCGCCTCGGCGGCGAGCAGCGCCGCGCCGGGCATCGTGCCGCCGACAATCGCCACCATGCCGCGGCTGTATTTGTGGCTTTCCGGACCGGGTTCGGGAAGCGCAGGGCGGCTGAGGACATATGCGTCACTCTCCACCGGCACGCCAATATCGAGCACGCGGATCGCTCCCATCCGGCTCGCTGCAGGCTGCAGGAGATGCGCAGGCTTGGCCGCGCCCAACGCAAGGGTCAGCTCGAACACCGGCACCTCGCCGAGGATCGCGCCATCGTCGGTGGCAACACCGCTCGGCAGATCGACTGCGATCGACAGCCGCGCTGCCCCCACGAGGCGGGCGAGATGACCGGCCAACTCCGACGTCAGCGGGCGCTTCAGCCCCGTGCCGAATAGCGCATCGACCAAGATCGGCGCGGGCTCAGCAAACGGCACGAGTTCGGCCAGTCCTTTCCAAGCCGCCGCGGCCGCGCGGGCCGCGTCGCTGGCGGGCGGCGCGCTGGCCGCGACGCGAACGGTGACACCCGCCTGCGCAAGGTGCCTCGCGGCGACATAGCCGTCGCCGCCGTTATTGCCCGGGCCGCACAGGATTAAGACGGGCGCATGATCGCCGAGCCGGAGCACCACCTCGGCGATCGCGCTGCCGGCGCGTTCCATGAGACTCTGGACCGTTTCTCCCAGCGCATATCGATCAGCCTCGGCCTTACGCATTTCCTCGGCGGTGACGACGGCCCGACCCGCCAGCGGGCTCATCGCTTCGAGAGGTCGACGTTGCGCACCGTCGCTGGCAGGCGATAGCGATCGCCTGCCAGCGCGACTTCGATCTGCTCGGGGCCGATCACCGTCACGGTCGCCTTCTCCGCGCCGTCGGCGGCGATCACGCCGCGGCCATCTTTGGTCACCAGCAGCCGATGGAACGCGCCGTCCGACTGCCGCACGGTGAGGATCAGACCATCCTTGCCGGTCTCGCGATCAATCGTGCAGGTCCGCGCAAAATCGGTCGAGCCGTGCTGGGCGCAGACGATACGCCCGTCCTCGACGCGCGCTGCCTGACTATTGGCCTCGACCTTGGCGAGGATCGCGTGATCGGTCTCGGCGGGCTTGCAGCCGGCCAGCAACAGTAGCCCGAGGAGCAGATTGGAAGAACGGTTTATCATCTACAAAGCTATGTCGTCGCAGGGGCGGCTTGCGCAAGCCCGTTGCATGTCTCGACCAGGATCGGGGCGAGGATTTCGGCCCAGCGCGCGATCCCCGCAGGATCCGAAATCTGATCGTTGCGGATTTCGATCGAGACCGAAGAAATGCCGCGCGCCTCGCCGTGCCGGTCGAGCGTCGCGTTGAACAGCCGACCTGAATAAGGCTGGTTGTCGCCAGTCGAAACACCGGCCGCGCGCAGCAGGCCGAGCACGAGATACGCGGCGCGGGTGTCCTGATTGTAGAGCACACCCGCTTCCCACGGACGATCGGCCGCGTCGGTTTCAAGGCGCGGCGTAAAACTATGGATCGCGACGATCAGCCGCGAATCGTGGGCGGCGATCTCGGCCGCCAGCGCGTCATGATAAGGGACGTGAAAGCGTACCAAACGGTCCGCGCGGTTGGCAGCGGCATTGCCGGGGATGACATGGCCATCGCTGCTCGCAGGGAGCAGCCCCGGGTGGTCGGGATCGCGGTTCAAATCGATCACCAGGCGCGAGACGGTGGCGAGCACCGCAGGCGCGCCTAACCGCATGGCCAGCGCACGGGTCAGATCGCCCGCGCCGATGTCAATTGCGATATGTTTGTCCAGCAGGTGCGCGGCGATGCCAAGATCCATTTCCGGCGGCACCGCATTCGAGGCATGATCGCACAGCAGCAGGATATCGCCCTGCCCTTCGAGGATTTCCGGGCGCATCAGTATCGCGCCGCGCGGCGGGCGCGAAAAGCAGCGAGTCCTTCGGCGAGTTCGGATCCGCCAAAGGCGTCATCGAACGCGGTGTCATGGTCTGCAAACGGATCGACGAGGATACGCTTGAGCTGGCCAACCGCGCCGGGCGCATTAGCAGCAATGCTTTCCGCGAGATGCTCGGCGACTTCCGCCGCGATCGGGGCGAGGATTTCGACCAGTCCGATCCGCGCCGCCTCGGCTGCGGTGAGTGTGCCCGCTCCAAACAGCATCCGTGCCGCCTGACCCCGGCCGACCTGCGCGGCAAGGCGCGCGACGTCCTCGCGCGGATAGGCGATGCCGAGCTTGGCGGGGGTGGTGGCAAACGCCGCGTCACGCCCGGCGACACGGATGTCGGCGGCGAGCACCAGCGCGACGCCGGCGCCGAAACAGCCGCCATCGACCGCCGCGATCGTCGGGAAGGGCGCGGCGGCCAGCGCAGCGATCGCGCCGCGCATCGCTTCGCGGAAAGGTCGGCGCAAGACGGAATCGGCCTGGAGCGATTCGAACTCGGCAATGTCCGCACCTGCGCTGAAGATGCCGGGCACGTCCGAACGCAGAATCAGTGCGCGAACCTCGTCCGCCGACTCTCCCACTGACTGGATTGACTCGCGCAACGCAGCCCACTGTGCGGTCGGGATAGCGTTGCGCGCCGCGGGGCGGTGAAGCGTGATCGTCGCGATGTGGTTAGTGACGGTCGAGCGGATCATGCCGGATAGCCAGAAGTGTGACGCGGGAGGGTGAACAAGCCACCCTCCCGATCACGATGACGCTGGAAATATCCCCTAGGGCCATCAACGGACGAATCGCTCCCGGCGACGGATCCGCTCCATGTCCCTAGCAGCAAGAACGGGGCCATGTTCGATTCAGAAGGAGCGGGGCCGAACGGCGCAGCAATCTGTGCCAGCTTGGGACAGAAAAGTGTCATGCGAGTACCGATTCGAGACACCACCAACCGGTGGAGGCGATGGCGCGCGCGGCCGTAGCCTGCGCTGCGCGGCTCTCGAACAACGCGAAGCAGGTCGCGCCTGAGCCCGACATGCGCGATAGGATGACTCCGGGCTGGGCACCGAGCAGGTCAAGCAGTTGTGCGATGATCGGCGCAAGCGCAAGCGCAGGCGGCTGGAGATCGTTGCGCCCCGCGATCGCCGCGGCCAGTGGATCGCCCGCGGCGATCCCGCCGAGATCGGTGCCTCCCCAACCGGCGAATACGGCGGCTGTCGACACCCCCACGCCCGGATTGACCAGCAAAACTGGGATCCCACTCAATCCGTCGACCGGGGTGAGTTGTTCCCCCCGCCCCGTGCCGAGTGCGCAGCGGCTGAACAGGCAGGCCGGCACGTCGGAGCCGAGCACATCGGCAATGGCGAACAATTTCGGGTCGGCGAGGTCGACGCCCTCCAGCCGGGCGAGCGCGCGCAGCGTAGCGGCGGCATCTGCCGAGCCGCCGCCGATCCCCGAGGCGATCGGCAGTCGTTTGTCGAGCGTGATGTTCCAACGGCCGCCGGGCGCAAAGGCCGCGCGAAACGCGAACGCGGCGCGGGTAACGAGATTGTCGTGGCCGGCCAGGCCCTCCGCAAAGGGGCCGATAATGGCTAGTTCAACTTTCTCCCCCGCGATCGCCCCACCCGCCTCGTCAGTCCAGCGAAAGCCGAGGCTTGGTGCGATCCTGGTATCCATAGCGCCATTTGAAATCCCCGCTTCCGCTGGGATGGCAAGACGGGAGACGGGATCGTGCACCCGCGCCACCGTCACTATGTCCCCATCCCGCAAGAACGCGAACAGCGTCTCCAACTCGTGATAGCCGTCCGCGCGCCGCGTGCGAACGTGGAGCGCCAAGTTGATCTTGGCCGCTGCGGTCTCGACGATAACGCTCACTTGCCCCCCACGCGCGGCGGCGGCCCGTCGGTTAATTTGGTCGCGATCCTCTTACCCTCGGTCTCGTCGGCAAACACAGCCGCTGCGCGCCACGCATAGCGCGCCTCGTAGCGGCGCCCCAGCGCCCAATAGGTGTCGCCGAGATGCTCGTTGATCGTCGCGTTGGATGGCAGCTTCTGCGCAGCCCCTTCGAGCAACGGCAGCGCCTTGGCGAGGTTGCCGCGCGCGAAATAAGCCCAGGCCAGCGAATCCGCGATCGAAGGCTCGCCGGGACTGAGTTTCGCGGCCTTCTCCAGCATTGCCTGGGCTTCTGCGAGGTTCTCGCCGCGCTCAACCCGGGCATAAGCGAGGTAGTTGAGCGCGACCGGCTGGTCGGGCGCGAGCGCGACTGCCTTGACCAACAGCGGCTCGGCCTCCGCCCAGTTGCCGGCGCGATCGAGTGCACCGCCGCGCTGGAGATAGAGCGACCAGCTCACATCGGGGCCTGAGCGGGCGATCGCCTCGGCGTAGACGGTCGCCGCTTCGCCGTAACGATCGGCCTTCATCAGCAAGTCTGCATAGCGCTCCGCATCGCGACGATCGCCGTTCGTCGCGAGCAGCTTGGCGGCGGCGAGCGCCGCAGCGTCGTCCCCTTCCCCATCGAATGCGCCGATCCGAGAGACCCGCGCGGCCGCCGCGAATGGGCTGTCGGCGGGAATTTCGGCCAATGTGGTGAGTGCCCGCGCGGTCTCGTCCTGCTTGATCTGTACGTCAGCGAGTAGCAGATGCGCCCGGGCATTGCCCGGCTCGAGTAAAATTGCGAGCCGCGGCAGCACCAGCGACAGTGGGTTCGGCTCGCCCGAGGCGAGGTCGGCGGACAGCCGGGTGAACAGCCGCGACGCGCCAAAGGCAGCGTCGGTCCTGCCCGATTTCGGCGGATGCGCGCGCATCTCCACGAATGCCGGATCCTCGCCGGCAAGCAGCCCGGCGGCCTCCAACTTCTTGCCGTGCCGGTATAGCAGTTCAGCAGCGGTCACGCGCAGGTCAAGGCTTCCCTGGCCCGCCCCGAACAATATGTGAATGCTCTCCAGCCCCTCGTCGATGCGCCCGGCAGCGATCAGCAGCAGCGCGCGATTCTCCCGTGCATAGCGGATCGCCAGCGGATTGCCGGTCAGCGCGCCGAGCGCGGTCGCCGCTTCCTTGTCCCCATTGCTGTACGCTACCCAGGCACGCAGCACGGGCGCGAGGAAGTCGAACGGTCCGTCGCCGATGCGATCGATCGCAGCCTGGGTGGTGCGTTTATCCTTGCCGCGCACTGCATCTGCAAAGTCGAGCAGTGCAATATCGCCGGGAGCGACCCCGGATGCTTTGAGCACCGCCGCCGCCCGTCGCGCGAGCGGCAGGTCTCCGATCGAAAAAGCCTCGCGATAGGCGCGCGCCGCCACCAGCGGATTGCCCGGCGACGCGGTCAACGCAGCCGAATAGCCCGCCGCCGCCTGCTCCGAATCGCCCGCCGCATCGGCGGCGCGCGCGCGAACATAAGCGGTCAGGTCGCCACTATCGGCAAATGCGGGGGCTGCGGAGAACAGCGCCAACGCGGTCAGAAACAGGCGCTTACATATTGGGATAGTTCGGTCCTCCGCCGCCCTCGGGGACGACCCAGTTGATGTTCTGCGTGGGGTCCTTGATGTCGCAGGTCTTGCAGTGAACGCAATTCTGCGCGTTGATCACGAACTTTGGATTGCCGTCTTCCTCGCCGACGATCTCATAGACCCCGGCCGGACAATAGCGCTGCGCAGGCTCGTCGTACATTGGAAGGTCATATTCGACCGGAATGTTCGGGTCCTTGAGCGTCAGGTGGACCGGCTGATCCTCCTCATGGTTGGTGTTTGACAGGAACACCGACGAGAGCCGGTCGAAGGTCAGCACCCCGTCCGGCTTGGGATACTCGATCTTATGGACGTGATCCTTCCGGCGCAGGCTCTCATTGTCCGGATGGTGCTTCATCGTGAACGGCAGCTTGAGCCCGAAACTCTCGAGCCACATGGTGATCCCGGCCAGCCCGGAACCGACGAAATCGCCGAACTTTTTGACCAGCGGCACCACGTTGCGGACGATCGACAGTTCGGCCTTGACCCAGCTCCTGTCGAACGCTTCCGGGTAGGCGGCGAGTTCGTCACCCTCACGTCCGGCCTGGATCGCCGCGAACGCCGCATCGGCTGCCATCATCCCCGACTTTACCGCGGTATGACTACCCTTGATCCGCGGCACATTGAGGAAACCGGCGGAATCACCGATCAGCGCGCCGCCCGGAAACACCAGCTTCGGGATCGATTGCAGCCCGCCGTCGCTGATTGCGCGCGCGCCGTAGGACACACGCTTACCGCCCTTGAGAATCTCGGCAATCGCCGGATGGGTCTTCCAGCGCTGCATCTCCTGGAACGGCGAGAGATACGGGTTGGTGTAGTTAAGCCAGGTGACGAAACCGATCGCGACCTGCCCGTTGGCCTGGTGGTAGAAAAATCCGCCGCCATTGCTCCCGTCCGACAGCGGCCAGCCCTGGGTGTGAATCACCCGGCCCGGCACGTGGAGCGCCGGATCGATATCCCACAATTCCTTGACGCCCAGGCCGTAAACCTGCGGTTGCGCATCCTTGGCCAGATCGAAAATCCGGATCAGCTCCTTGGAGAGATGCCCGCGAACCCCCTCGCCGAAAAAAGTGTATTTGGCGTGGAGTTCGAGTCCCGGGGTATAGTCCGGCTTATGCGTGCCGTCACGCGCGACGCCCATATCACCAGTGGCGACGCCCTTGACCGAGCCGTCGTCGTTGAACAGCACTTCGGCCGCGGCAAAACCTGGGAAGATCTCAACGCCGAGCTCTTCCGCCTGGCCGGCCAGCCAACGGCACAAATTGCCGAGCGAACCTGTGTAGGTGCCCTTATTATGCATGAAGCCAGGGGTAATGAAATGTGGCAGCGAGAACTTGCCGCCGCTCGACAAAATCCAATGCTGGTTGTCGGTCACCGGCACTTCGGCGAGCGGACAGCCTTTTTCCCGCCACTCCGGGATCAGCTCATCGAGCCCTTTGGGATCAACCACCGCACCCGATAGGATGTGGGCACCGACTTCCGAGCCCTTTTCGAGCACGCACACGCTGATCTCGGCGCCTTTTTCGGCCGCCAATTGCTTCAGACGGATTGCTGCCGACAGGCCCGCAGGGCCGGCGCCAACGATCACCACGTCGTAGGGCATCGACTCGCGTTCGCTCATTACCGTCTCCCTTCAGCACGTTCGACCGGATGCTGTAGTGCGTCGTCGCACCCCGGGAACGGCTTGTCCTGACCGCGATGCCCGGCAATTGACCATTTCGTCAACACATGACTCTAAGGAGCGATGGGGGTGGAAGTTCCGCAAGACTGGCAGGCAACGCTCGCGAGCGCACTCGAATGGTGGCGCGACGCGGGCGTAGACGCGCTCATCGCCGAGGAACCGCGTGACTGGCTCGCGCGGGTCGTGCCAATGGCGACCGCCGCCGAGAAACATACATTTGAAGAGCTCGCCGCCCCGCCTGCAATGCCGGCCACGCTCACCGAATTCGAGGCCTGGCGGGTAAGCGACGCGGTGCCCGAGGCCGCTTGGTCCGACACCCGAATCGCCGCCACCGGCGATCCCGCCTCCGGGCTGATGATCCTGGTCGAATCACCTGAGCGCGAGGATGCAGAGGCCGGAGTACTGTTGAGCGGCGCGGTTGGCCGGCTGTTCGACCGGATGCTCGCCGCAATCGGTCGCGATCGCAGCACCGTCTACCTCACCGCCATCGCGGTGGCCCGGCCCGTCTCGGGGCGGGTTGCCCCGGAAATCGCCGCTAAACTTGCCGAGATCGCGCGTCACCACGTTTCACTCGTTGCGCCTAAGCGGCTATTGTTGCTCGGCAATACCTCCTGCCGCGCCTTAATCGACAGCGATGCGCTGCCGGCGCGGGGCAGTTTACACGGCATTAACCTTAGTGGTGGAGAAGCACCGCGGGGGGATAAACACACATCGATCGAGGCAGTCGCGAGTTTCCATCCGCGCTTCCTGATCGAGACGCCGGCCGCCAAGGCTGAGGCATGGAAGGACTTGCAGATGTTTATCGGAGGCATGGACTCGTGAAGCGCCGCCTGATCGCCGCCGTTATCGCGATCGCCGCGGCGCCTGCCGCTCAGGCGGCCGACGCCCCTACCTTCGCGCGCACTGCGACGCCGACGCCGCGCTCGATGATCCCGCCATTGCTCGAGCCCGCCCAGCGCGACGCGTACCGCGACGTCTTCGCCAGTATCCGCGCCGGCAAATGGCTAGACGCGCAGCTCGCGCTCGCGACGATGACCCCGGGCCCACTGCATGCCTTCGCCAAGGCTCAGCTCTACACCGCCAAGGGCAGCCCCAAGGCCGAGCTCGAACCTATCCTCGCGCTGCTCGCCGAGGCGCCCGAACTGCCCCAAGCCGAACAGCTCGCCCGCATGGCCAAGAGCCGCGGCGCGAGCGAACTACCGATCCTGCCCTATACTCAGGCAATGACCTGGATCGCCGGCCCAAGCGCGCGCGCGCGCGCGAAAAGCGTCAAGAGCGATTTGGTCTCCGCCGATCTGGCGGTAAAGATGCAGCCGTTCATCAAGGACGATCGCGGCGAGGAGGCCGAGGCCCTGCTCTCGACCGTCGCCGCGCTGCTCACGCCAGAGGCGCTGACCGAATGGCAGCAGAAGGTCGCGTGGATCTATTTCATCTCAGGCAACGACGCTTCTGCGCGGCGCATGGCCGAGCTGGCGGCCAAGGGTTATGGCGATTGGGTGCCGCAGGGCGAGTGGGTCCGCGGGCTCACCGCCTGGCGTCAGAAGGACTGCGTCACCGCCGAGACCGCGTTCGAGAATGTCGGCGCCCGCGCGTCGGACATCGAACTGCGCTCGGCGGCGCTCTATTGGGCATCGCGTGCCGACATGATGTGTGGCCAGCCGCAGAAGATCGAGGCTCGGCTGAAAAGTGCGGCGCAATATAACGAGACCTTCTACGGTCAACTCTCCCGCGAGATGCTCGGGATGCACGATAAGAAGCCCGCGCTGCCCGCCTCCGCGGTGGTCGCCGGGGATTGGGCGGTACTACAGCGCCGCCCCAATGTCCGCGTCGCCGCCGCTCTAATCGAGATCGGCGAGATCGACCTGGCCGACACCGTACTGCGCCAACAGGCCAAGATCGGAGTCGCGTCCGAATATGCCGCCTTGGTACGGTTGACCGGCGCGCTCAACTGCCCAGCGACCCAGGTCTGGATGGCCAGCAACGGTCCGGCCGGCGCCACTGCCCCCGCTGCTGCGCGCTATCCCGCGCCCGACTGGACTCCGGACGGCGGCTGGCGGATCGACAAGGCTCTGGTTTATGCCCACGCCCTCCAGGAATCGCGTTTCCGCACCGGTGTGGTCAGCCCGGCCGGCGCCTATGGCCTGATGCAGATCATGCCGGCCGCAGCAGTCGATTATTCGCGATCGCAAGGGCTGTCGTCGATCGGCCGCAGCGACCTCGCCCGCCCCTCGACCAACATGGCGGTCGGGCAAAGCCATCTCGAGCATCTGCGCGATTCAACGATCACCGGCGGGCTGCTGCCCAAGGTGATCGCGGCGTACAATGCCGGTCCCGTGCCGGTGCAGCTCTGGAACGCGATCATCCGCGACGGCGGCGATCCTTTACTGTATATCGAATCGATTCCTTATTGGGAGACGCGCGGCTATGTTTCAACCGTGTTGCGCAATTATTGGATGTACGAAGGGCAGGCCGGCAAGGCCTCGGCCAGCCGCGCGGCGCTCGCGCAAGGGCTGTGGCCGAAATTCCCGGGGATGCCGGGCGCAAGCGCGGTGCGGATGAGCTCAAACGGGGTGCCCGTCGCCGTCGCCCGTGCCAATTGACGAAAGCCGGGCATTCCTGCCGATCCGGATTGCTGTTCTCACCATTTCCGACACCCGCAGCCTGGCCGATGATCGCTCGGGCGACACGCTGGTCGCACGACTGACCGCAGCAGGGCATATATTGGCCGACCGTGAGGTGATCCGCGACGATGCCGACGCGATCGTCGCACGGCTGCACACGCTGATCGACGACCCCCAGGTAGACTGCGTGATTACCACCGGCGGCACGGGGGTCACCGGCCGCGACGTCACCCCGGAGGCGATCGAACGGGTCGCCGACAAGATGATCCCGGGCTTCGGCGAGCTGTTTCGTTGGCAGAGCTTTTCCACAATCGGCACCTCGACAGTGCAGTCGCGGGCGTGCGCGTGCGTGACGCGCGGCACCTATATCTTCTCGCTACCCGGCTCGACCGGCGCGGTGAGGGACGCCTGGGACGGGATCTTGGCCAGCCAACTCGATAGCCGTCACCGACCGTGCAATTTCGTGGAGTTGATGCCGCGGTTGATGGAGCGGTAAGGTCGGCTAACCGGTATTGCCGTCGTTATCCCGCTTGCAGGAAAGCGATTATGGCATCGGAGGTAGGGCCCGGCTGCTCCTCCATCAGCCAATGGCCGGATGCGGGAATAATCACGCCAGTGACATTGGTTGCCGCGGCATGCATCACGGTCGCCATCATCGGCCCGAACGACTTTTCACCGCCAATCGCCAGCACCGGCATGGTCAGCTTGCCACGCGCGAGCAATGCCCGATCGTCTATCACGTCCTGATCGAATGCCGCGAACTGACTGAAGCCCGCGTGCATCGCGCCCGGTTGGGCATATAATGCCGCATAATGCTCGCGCGACGCTTCGTCGAACCGCGCAGGGTCGGCGGAGAATTCGTTCCAGAAGCGATCAAGATAGATGCGCTCCCGCCCAGCGACCAGCCGCTCCATGTCCGGCCCGCCGAAGCGAAAATGCCAGAGCAGTGGGCTCTTCAGAATATCGTCCCACGGCCCCACGCCGGGGATAGGAGCGTCGAGCAACACGAACCGGCGGACCCGTTCGGGATGTTGTGCAACGAAGGAATAACCTACCATATTGCCGATATCGTGCGTCACCAGATCGGCCCGCGCAACATGCAGGGCGTCCATCACGCCGGCGACATCGCCCGCCTGCGTCTTCTTATCATACCCACCGGCCGCGCGTGCCGACAGGCCCAGGCCACGCAGATCGGGCACGATAACCCGGTGCGTCGCTACCAGGCGGACGGCAAGCGGCCCCCACATGTCCCCGGTCTCTCCGTAACCGTGGAGAAGCACTACGGCCGGCCCCTCGCCGCCGACCCGAACGTGGATCACCGTGCCATTGGTCGCCACTTCCTCCGTCGTGAAGGATGCCGGGAAGGGAAGCACTGCAGCATTTGCCAGCAACGCGATCATGATCGACAAAAATGCAAAAATGCTTCGGAACATCGGCCGCCCATCAAATATCGTCCGCAGTTTCTTCAAATCCTTCCGCACCGAAATATTTTCGGTGATAGTATATCTAGCTCCCTCCAACGTCTCGGCAAGAAAAATCGCATTACTGTATTGGCCAAATCCGGCCTATTGTCCATATGAAGGCCAGCAATATCGTGGAGTATCCCTATCACGACGACCGCAGAGCAAGTTTTTGCTTAAGAGATGCTCAGTCCACCTGCATCACCGCCAGTTCATGCCCATCCGGGTCGCGAAAATGGAACCGCCGCCCGCCCGGCAATCCGAAGATTGGCACAGTGACCACGCCCCTCGCCCCGGTCACTGCCGCCAGCGCAGCCTCCAGATCCTCGACCTGTATCACCGACAACGGCGCGGCGGTCTTCTGCGCGGGGTCCGCCTGGAAACCGATGTCGGTATCGCCAGTCATCGTACAGGCATAACTCGAGCCGAAATCGTCGAACTGCCAGCCGAATGCTGCGCCGTAAAATGCCTTGGCCGCGCCGGTGTCCGCCACCGGCAGTTCTAGGAAATTGATCCGTGCCATAAATCCTCCTGTTCATGATATGTTCTAACATAGCGCACTGTATTCCGCCGATGGCAAGAATCCACTTCCACTTTGCCCCCTGTCGGAGCTGTCGGAGCTGTCGGAGCTGTCGCTTAGAGGCTGAAGAACGAATTTAGACCACAAGCCGTCAAACCGCTATTTGAGCCGGAGCAGAACCTGCTACCTGTCCGGTTTTACTATAACCTCGCACGCATATCTCATGTTGATATGAGCCGCGATGTGTTCGACGAAGGCGCACACCTTTGGCGCCCCGAAACGACCACTAGTCATTCGCATCGGTTCGCGGCCGAGAGATGATAAGGTCGCTCCGTACGACGTTACATACCCTCGATGATGATCAGCGCAGCCTTGCCGCCTTTAGCCTCCTGGGTGTCAGCCGCCGATCGAAAGTCGTCAGTCGCCCCCCATTCCGGACCGCCAGAGCAACCAGGTAGCTATCGGCAACCTGACCTGAGGAGAGAATCTGGCGGGAATCAACACGGGCAGATCCAATCATGCTGATATCGTCGCTCCAGAACCCATGTCCGGGCGGCTCACACATCTGCTGCACCACCTCTGCGACTACAGCAGGCATTCGGATATGTTGGATGCCCGACAATCCGGATCATGCCGTGTCGGTCAGGGCAGGTTGCCCAACACCCTGCCCCTGCGCGCCCGAACGGCCGGCGTGCCGCATCATGCCCGACGTATGCCGGATCGATCAACGCGATCGACGCGATCGACGCGATCAATATGTTAACGTCGAGTAGGAACGTCGAGGCACTCGTCTCTCAGTGCGTTCACGATCTTGCCGGTCGCCATCACACCATCGCGCGTCGGAAGCAGGGGAATTCCGTTACGCTCTTTGCCGAGCACGCCCGATCGAGTAACCGCGGCGCAAGCTCGGAGAGCACGTCGCCGATGGAACGATTGCTATGACCGGCGATCGCTTTTTTTGACGGCAGTCAGCACGTCAGGCCCGAACCCGCAAGCGGAAGTATCGGTTTTCGGACTTGAGCCGCTTGGAACCGAGACGTGCGCAGCAGACGTACCACATTTCGGGTCCTCTGTGCGTTGCTCAGTTCGGACCTTCCGCTGGTGGCGCGCTGCCGACCGACCGCTTTCGGTCCACCTTCACGATCATGCCAATGTGATTCTTCACATCCCCGACGTCAAAGCGCGGGCGTGCTTTGACGTCGGGAACCGGAAGATCGGCCCCTGTTTTTATCAATTCCCCGTTTGCGTATGTGTTCACTTTATGTTCTAATCGAATCATGCCCAAAACTACTGGCAGAGGCGCGACAGAGAATCGTGCAAGCAGGCGCTTCAACCTGCCTGAGCGTGAGGCGGATCGCGATTGGCTGGATGAGCAGCAATACGTTGATGGACTACAGCCGAAACCTCGCACAACTGTTGGCATCATTACGCCTCGAAAAATAATTACTCGAAATCAATCACCTGATCTCCCTTTCGATCGCTCCATAAATTCTTACGCAGGCTGTGAGCATGGCTGCATCTATTGCTTCGCGCGGCCGTCCCACGCCTATCATGACCTGTCACCCGGGCTCGATTTCGAGACTCGGCTGTTTGCCAAGCCTGACGCTGCGCGACTGCTGCGGCTCGAACTGGCAAAGCCAGGCTATATCGTAAAGCCGATCGCCTTTGGCACCAATACCGATCCCTACCAGCCGATCGAAAGCGACTGGCAGATCACCCGCGCCTGCCTGAAAGTGCTGGCCGAGGCCCACCACCCCCTGACCATCACCACCAAGTCCGACCGGGTGACGCGCGATGTAGATATTCTGGCGCCGATGGCGGCCAAGGGGCTGGCGGCAGTGGCCATGTCGATCACCTCGCTCGACCCGCATATCGCGCGCACGCTGGAGCCGCGCGCGCCGCATCCGGAGCGACGGCTACTCGCGGTGAAGAAACTGAACGAGGTCGGCATCCCGACCTATGTCTCGATCGCACCGGTAATCCCGGCGATCACCGATCACGAGATCGAGCATATTCTGGAGCGTGCCGCGCGAGCCGGCGCACGCGCGGCATTCTTTCTGCCGGTTCGGTTGCCGTACGAAGTGGCGCCGCTATTCCGCGCGTGGCTCCACGAATATTTTCCGGATCGCGCGGGCAAGGTCATGGCAACGATTCAGTCGCTGCGCGGTGATCGAGACAATGATCCAAACTTTTTTACGCGAATGCACGGACAAGGCCCGTGGGCGGAGTTACTGCGCACCCGCTTCACGATCGCCTGCCGCCGGCATGGGCTCGGCGGCGAGCGGATCCGACTACGCACGGACCTGTTCCGACGACCGGCGGGCGCACAGGGCGAATTGTTCGACTGATGGCCATTGTCTCGAGCCTGAAACGATTTCGTGCCCCCAACCGGCCCGCGGCGTGCTAGGCCGTGGCATCACCGGACCGATCCAAGCATCTCGTGACTGGGAGACTCGTGCTCTCGCTTCAGAAACGGGACTGCGCATGGCCGGCATCGAGGAATATCAGGCAAAGGCGACGCAGAGCGCGCTCGACCTGGAAGAAGCCACCACCGAGCGCGACCGCGCCCACCACCGTCGCGCGATTTCGGTTTGGAAGCGGCTGATCGCCAATTCCGCCGCCGCTGCCGAAAAGGCCGCCTCGCCGGTGGCCAAGACTGCCGCCAAAAAGCGCTGATCCAATCGCCGAACGGTTGCGATGCTGCGGTAAGCCGCAGTGTCGCAGTCGTGCGTTCGGGATCGGATTTCCGGCTCGTCCGTTTTGACCCATGCCCCGTTCGAGGGCTTCACAATGGAGCAGGATGATGAACCAGAATCAAAGCGGCAACGACCGCAACCAGGCCGGCCAGGATAGCAACCGCCAGGACCAGGATCGTAATCAGGGCGTAGACCGTCAGCAAAATCAGCAGAACCAGACGGATCGCAGCCGCGATGCGGATCGCAAGCCTGGACAGAGCACTGGCGGGGCAGGCACTGGCGGGGCAGGCGACGCCGGCCAGGGCGACACAGACCGCCGCTGACCGATCGTACCGGATTCGAAAGAGCGCGAAGCCGAGAGGTTTCGCGCTCTTTTGTCGTCGCAGCAGCTTGCAATCAGGTCGACCCTCCCCGTTTTCGAGCGAAGTCGAAAACAGGGTGAGAACACCGGATATTTTTGCATCTCGCCCGAGACAAGCGGATGAAGCTACGGCACCTACGCCTGTAGCACTGCGGCTCGGCCAATCAAGACTCAGCGCAAGGCGTTCGTCGCCAGCAACACCAGCATTAGGAAGGTTGCGACCGTGGTAGCCGCGCAGACTACCGCGGCGGCGGCCATCGCGACGGTCGCAGAATGCGAACGGCGCACGTCGATCGGGTTGGGAGTCTCGGGCAAGCGCATATCCTTGTATCAGCCGACGAGTGCGAGGCGCGGCTCTGAGGTTCGCAGCGCCACCTTGCCGATACCGTGAAGCGTCCCGATCCGCTCGGCAAGCTCGCCGTCGAGCAGGAAATCGCCCCCCAGTCGCACCCGCGCGCGTCGCCCATCAGGCAGCGCCGCCAGCGCGAACACCTCGCCGCGCGCACCCCGCGCCTCGATCAAAAGCACACTTAAAGAGGCGAGACCGGCAGGCTCATCGATCTCAATGTCCATTGCCATGCGGGTAGTGTTGGCAAGCGTCTCAAATGGCTGGACGCGTTTGACGGTGACGCGGGGCGCGTCCTCGCCCGGACGCTTGTCGAGTTCAACCGTCATCAGCGCACAGCCGCCGCTGCGCGCGGCGTCTTCCAGATCTTTGGCGACATTGTCATCGAAGCAGGTCGCAACGAACTGGCCAGTCGCGTCGGAGAGCGTCGCCATCATGTAGCGTTTTCCCCGTGCGGACGTGCGCCAGCGCGCATCCTCGACCAGGGCCGCCATCGTCGCGCCAGTGCGCGGAGCGTCACGCCCGCCGCCTTCGAGGATTGGCAATTCACCCAGTGCCGAGAAGGCGCGTGCGCCGTGCAACTTGGCGATATGTGCGTGGCGATCAACCGGGTGCGACGAGAAATAAAAGCCGAACGCTTCCTTTTCCTGCTCCATCCGCTCCTGCAACGTCCAGCGGACCTTTACCAACTGGACCGCATCACCAGCCGGCTCCTTATCGCCGAACAGGCCGCCCTGCCCGCTGGTCTTGGCTTCCTGGGTGCGCTGCGCGACCGCGAGGATCGTCTCACACGCGCCGTGGATGCCAGCACGGTCGAGGTCGAGGCAGTCGAACCCGCCCGCCGCCGCGAGCGTCTCGACCTGTCGCTTGTTGAGCAGCCGTGGGTCGACGCGGTGGGCGAAATCGTCAAGATTCGCATACGGACCGTTCGCGTCGCGCTCAACGATCATGAGTTCCATCGCCCGCTCGCCGACGCTCTTGAGCGCGCCAAGCGCGTAACGCACCGCGAGTTTCGGAGCGGACGGGGTGCCATCCTCCCACGGCGCAGCGCGTTCGACGACATCATCGGCCACCACCTCGACGTCGAACTCGGCCTGACTGCGATTGACATCAGGCGCGAGGATCGTCGCGCCCATCCGACGCATGTCATCGACAAAGATGTTTAGCTTGTCGGTTTGCGCCATGTCGTAGCACATCGACGCGGCGTAGAATTCCTCCGGATGATGCGCCTTCAGCCAAGCCGTCTGGTAGGCGAGCAGCGCATAGGCGGCGGCATGCGATTTGTTGAAGCCGTAGCCCGCGAACTTGTCGATCAAGTCGAACAGTTCGTTAGCCTTGGCCACGGGAATTTGGTTGATCTCCAGACAGCCGGCGCCAAAATGCGCGCGCTGCGCGTCCATCTCGGCCTGGTTCTTCTTACCCATCGCGCGGCGCAGCATGTCGGCCTGGCCCAGGCTGTAGCCGGCGAGCACCTGCGCCGCCTGCATCACCTGCTCCTGATAGACGAAGATCCCGTAAGTCTCGGCGAGGATCGGTTCGAGCAGAGCGTGGGGATAGTCGATTTCCTCCTGCCCGTTTTTGCGGCGACCAAAGCTGGGGATGTTGTCCATCGGGCCTGGGCGATAGAGCGAGACGAGCGCGATGATGTCGCCGAAATTGGACGGACGCACTGCGGAGAGCGTGCGGCGCATACCTTCCGACTCCAGCTGGAACACGCCGACCGTATCGCCCTTCTGGAGCAGCTTGTAGACACCTTCGTCGTCCCACAAGAGCGTGTCGAGATCGACCACCACTCCGCGCTTGGCGAGCAATTGCATCGCCTTTTTGAGCACCGAGAGGGTCTTAAGACCCAGAAAGTCGAATTTCACGAGGCCCGCGGCTTCGACATATTTCATGTCGAACTGAGTGACAGGCATATCCGAGCGTGGATCGCGGTACAGCGGCACCAGCTCGGCGAGCGGGCGATCGCCAATCACCACGCCGGCGGCATGGGTGGACGAATGGCGCGGCAGCCCCTCGAGCTTCATCGCGAGGTCGAGCAGATGCTTGACCTGCTTGTCGTTGCGATATTCGGCCGCGAATTCGGACACGCCGTTAAGCGTGCGCTCGAGCGTCCACGGATCGGTCGGGTGATTGGGGATCAGTTTGGCTAGACGATCGATCTGGCCATAGCTCATCTGCAGCACGCGACCGGTGTCTTTCAGCACCGCGCGCGCCTTCAATCGTCCGAAGGTGATGATCTGAGCGACCTGGCCCGTGCCGTATTTCCGCTGGACGTAGCGGATCACTTCCTCACGGCGGGTTTCGCAGAAATCGATGTCAAAATCGGGCATCGACACGCGTTCCGGGTTCAGGAAGCGCTCGAACAGCAGGCCCAGCTTCATTGGATCGAGATCGGTGATCGTCAGCGCCCAAGCGACGACCGAGCCCGCGCCCGAACCACGGCCGGGACCGACCGGGATGTCGTGATCCTTGGCCCATTTGATGAAGTCGGCGACGATCAGAAAATAGCCCGGAAAGCCCATCTGGCAAATCACGTCGAGCTCGAAATCAAGCCGTTTGATATAGGTTTGGCGCGCTTCATCATCGGCGATGCCAGCACGTTCCAGCCGGGCGAGTAGGCCCGCGTGGGAATCGACGCGCAGTGCCTTGGCTTCGGCCTCGGGATCGCCCGCGAGGCTCGGCAGAATCGGCTTGCGGCTCGGCGCAGCTACCGCGCAGCGTTGCGCCACGACCAGCGTGTTGGCGAGCGCCTCGGGTAGATCGCTGAACAGCATCCGCATTTCGGTCGCGGGCTTCATCCAAGCGTCGGGCGAGCTGCGAACGCGATCCTCGCTTTGGACGTAGCTGGAGCTGGCGATGCAAAGCATCGCGTCATGCGCCTCGTGAAAATCTTTATCGGCAAAGCAGCACGGATTGGTCGCGACCAGCGGCAAGCCGCGCGCATAAGCGAGGTCAAGTAGAGCAGGCTCGGCCTTACCCTCGACCTCGTCGAGGCGTCTGGTGAGCTCGATGTAGAGCCGACCGGGAAACAGGCCTTCGAGCCGGTCGGCATAGCCGCGGGCCGCATCGGGCTGATCCTCCGCGAACAGGCGGGCGAGGCCGCCTTCCTTACCGGCGGTAAGCGCGATCAGCCCGTCAGTGCGGCCGGAGAGCGCGTCGAAGGCAACGTGCGGCGCCTGCTCGATTGGGCGATCGAGATGCGCCATTGACACCAAAGCACAGAGATTCTCGTAACCGCGCTCGTCCTGCGCATAGAGGGCGATCCAGTCGAGCGGGGCGATGACTCCGGCCGGAATGTCGGGCCGCGCGACGCCCAGCATCGTGCCGATGATCGGCTGCACGCCGGATTTCTTGGCGGCGTCCGAATAGGCCATCGCGCCGTACAGGCCGTTACGATCGGTGACCGCCGCGGCGGGAAAACCCAGTTCCTGCGCGCGCTTGGCGATCGCCTTCGGCTCGATGGCGCCGTCGAGCATGGTGTAGGACGAGAAAATGCGAAGGGGGACGAACCCAGAATGCGGCATAAACGCACTATGCCCGCTTCCAATGATTCGCGTAACCGCCTCATCACAAAAATCTTGGGCGACCATCGCTCAATATCGTCGGCTTGGCGAAAGCTCGGGTCTGCCGGTTATACCGCGCCCCTCGCTACACGAGACCCTCGCTTACCTTGGGATACGATTTTATAGCAGCGACTCGATATCACCCTCGATATCCTCGGGCTTGGTGGTCGGCGCATAGCGATCAACCGCCTTGCCGCTGCGGTCGACCAGGAATTTGGTGAAATTCCACTTGATCGCCTTCGACCCGAGCAGCCCGGGCGCCTGCTTCTTGAGTTCGACGAACAGCGGGTCGGCATCATCGCCGTTGACATCGATCTTGGCGAAGACCGGGAAGGTCACGTCGTAGGTCAACGAACAAAAATGGGCGATTTCCGCGGCATCGCCCGGCTCCTGCCCGCCGAACTGGTTGCACGGGAAGCCGAGAACCTCGAAGCCCTGATCGGCATATTTGCGGTGGAGTTCCTCAAGCCCGGTATATTGCGGGGTGAAGCCGCATTTAGAGGCAGTATTGACGACCAATAACACCTTGCCGGCATAGGCCGACAGGTCGGCGTCGCTGCCATCGGCATTTTTCACGTGCATTTCGGTGATCGCGGTCATGCAGATGGCCTTTCGTGCTGGCGGAGCAGATGTTCAAGATTGGTCTTAACGCCAACCCATTCGGCAGCGGTGATGCTATAGACCACCGTATCACGGACGCGACCGTCGCGCATGATGCTGTGGCTGCGCAAGACTCCGTCGCGGTGCGCGCCGATCCGCTCGATCGCCGCCTGCGACGCGCGATTGAACCAGTCGGTGCGGATTTCCACACACAGACAGCCCATCACCTCGAAGGCGTGCGTGAGCAGCAACAGCTTGGTCTCGGTGTTCACCCCGGTCCGGCGGACCGAAGCGGCATAGAAGGTGCCGCCGATTTCGAGTCGGCGGTTGACCGAGTTCATACGCATAAAGCGGGTCGCGCCGACGACGCTGTCGCCTGCCAGCACCACAAACGGCAGCGCACGGCCATAGCCCTGCTGAGCGAACGCATGGGTGGCCCATGTGTCGATGGTCTGAGGACCAGGCGCATAGCTGTAAAACAATTCCCAGGTCCGACCGTCTTGCGAAGCGGCCAGCACCGCGTCGAGGTCGAAGGGCGCCATCGGCCGCAGCGTGACGTGGCGCCCAGCAAGCGTCGGGGCCTCGGTCCAGCTCACAGCAATTGGCCGTCCTTCAGCCGCACCACCCGGTCCATCTTGGCCGCCAGCCGTTCATTATGGGTCGCGACCAGCGCGGCCGAGCCCTCTTCACGCACTAACCGCAGGAATTCGGCGAGCACGAGATCGGCGGTATGCTCGTCGAGATTGCCGGTCGGCTCGTCAGCGAGCACCAGCGCGGGCCGGTTGGCAAGCGCACGAGCGACGGCGACGCGCTGCTGCTCACCGCCTGACAGCTGGCTTGGGCGATGCGTCAGCCGGTGACCAATGCCGAGAGCGCCGAGCAGGCTGGTCGCGCGGGCATCCGCCGCCGCACGGGTCACGTCGCGGATCAGCTGCGGCAAGACGACGTTCTCGCTGGCCGTGAAGTCGGGCAGCAGATGGTGGAATTGATAGACGAAGCCCAGCGACTCCCGGCGCACGCGGGTCCGCTCGAACGCGTTCAGATTGGCGACTTCCTCGCCGAGGATGCGGATCGAGCCATCGAATCCGCCTTCGAGCAGTCCGACCGCCTGCAATAGGGTCGATTTGCCCGAGCCCGACGCGCCGAGCAGTGCGACGATCTCGCCGGGGCCGACGGTAAGGTCGATCTCGCGCAGTACCTGGATGGTGACGTCGCCCTGGGTGAAACTGCGCTGCAGTCCGGATACGGAGAGAACGTCACTCATAGCGCAATACCTGAACCGGATCGGTGCTCGCCGCCTTCCATGCGGGATAGATCGTTGCAAGGAAGGTCAGCAATAGCGCCATAGCGACAATGCCCGCGATCTCGAACGGATTAGTGCGCGAGGGCAATTCCGTGAGGAAGCGGATCGAGGGGTCCCACAAATTTTGCCCCGTCACCAACTGCACGAACGACACCACCCCCTGCCGGTAGAAGAGGAAGATGAAACCGAGCAGCAGCCCGGCGACGATCCCCAGCACCCCGATCGTGGTGCCGACGACGATGAAAATCCGCATCAGGCCGCCGCGCGATGCCCCCATCGTTCGCAAAATCGCGATATCTCGCGTCTTCGCGCGGACCAGCATGATCAGCGACGAAGCGATGTTGAACGCGGCGACCAGAATGATGATCGACAGCACGGTGAACATCGCGACGCGCTCGACCGCCAGCGCCTCAAACAAACTCGCGTTCATCGCGCGCCAGTCGGTGATCGTGCCGCGGGTCTGCACTTTGGCCACGAGCGGTGCCATGATCTGCCCGATCTTGTCGGGATTAACGGTTTGCACTTCGATCATACCGACCGAATCGCCCATCAGCATCAGCGACTGGGCGTCCTCGATCGGCATCATCACGAACGCCTTGTCATAGTCATAGACACCAATCTCGAAGATCGCGCCGACCGTATAGGAAACGACGCGTGGAATGGTGCCGAACGGGCTCGACTGGCCCTGCGGACTGATCAGCGAGATCTGACTGCCAACCTCGGCGCCTAACGCCTCGGCAAGGCGCGAGCCGAGCGCGACCTTGCCGCTGCCCGGCGCCAGACTGTTCAGCGAACCGACCACCACCTTGCCCTTGAGCGCGACATTGCTGAGAATATCGGGCACGCGCATCCCGCGCACCAGCACCGCTTCGACCCGGCCGTTGTAGCTCGCCATCAGCGGCTGCTCGATCAGCGGGGTGGCAGCGGTGACACCGGGGGTAGCCCGTACCTCCTTCAGCACGTCCTGCCAGCCCACGATCCGGCCGCCATACCCCTGCACCACGGCATGGCCGTTAAGCCCGACGATCTTGTCGAACATCTCGGCGCGAAAGCCGTTCATTACGCTCATTACAATCACCAGGGCGGCGACGCCCAGCATCACCGCGCCGAGGCTAAAACCGGCGACCAGCACGATGAACCGCTCGCCCTTGCCGGGCAACAAATAGCGCTTCGCGATCATGCGTTCGTAGCGAGAGAGGATCATGTGGAGTGCGTCCGGCCCCCGCCCGGCATGGGCGTCAGGCCGCTCTAGGGCGCGGATTTGCGCGAGGCAACCGGGAGCCGCGCGCCCTGCCCCTGTGGCGGAATCATCACAGGGGTGTCGCAATCGAATCCGCCGCCCCGCATTTGCCATGACAGCGAGCCGTTCCTTGAGTAGCAAAACTCCCACGAGACATAGGCAATGGCCGTGGTTCGGGGAGCCCCAGGCTCCGCTCTCTCTAACAGGGACGAGCGCGCGGGCCGGGGTGAGTTCAAGGGGGCTGACGAGCGATCGTCACGCAGGCGCTCGGGCTGGAAACGGCTCGAGCGTTTGCCGTTTGGGCTCCATTTTCTTCCCCTCATTGTCGCCGGCCGGACGGCCATCCCAGGAGCTCTCCAACACCGGGATGGCCGTCCGACCGCTACGCAGCGCCGATCAGAAGGATTTGCTGATCGTCGCTCCGTAAGTCCGTGGATCGCCGGGCTGGCCGACGATCAAGCCGGTGCTGCCCGACTGGGTCGAGAGCAACTCGAAATAATTGCGGTTGAATGCATTGTGCACCCAGCCGAACACGTTGAGATCCCCGTGGCGAAAGCCGGCGCGGAAGTTCGACAGCGAATAGCCATCGATCCAAGTATAGGCCGAGGCCGACGGGTTGGACGAGAAGCGCGAGCGGTAGCTGCCGTCATAGCCGACGTAGACCTGACCACCCGATCCGCCGACCGGCACATTGTACTCGCCGCCGAACGAGAAGGCCCATTTCGAGATGCCGGGCAACCGCTGGCCCGAGATGTCGCACTGCGCCGGGCTGTACGAGGCCTGGGTCGCGGTGCCGGCCTGACCGGCCGGGCTGGCCGGATGCGTCGCGTCGACCGCGGTGCCACCCGACAACTCGGGCGGGCACGGCGCATTCTTGAAGTCGATATACTTGGCGTCGGTAAAGGCCCCGCTAACGTAGAAATTCAACCGCTGGCTCGGCCGGAAACTCGCGTCGAACTCGCCGCCGCGCGACCGGACCTTGCCCGCATTTGCGAGATAGCCGCGGATTACGTTGATCGCATTGTTATTCACGGTCGCCTGGTAATCGGTCACGTCGGTCCAGAAGCCGGCTAGGTTCAGCGTCACGCGGCGATCGAAGAACTGGGTTTTAAGCCCGATCTCATAATTGTTGACCTTCTCCGGCTTCACTGTCTGGGTAGTGAGGTCGACGCCGGTGTTGGTCGAGTTGAGCGGCAGGCCTGAAAGGTTGATGCCACCCGACTTGAAGCTACGCGCATAGGTCGCATAGGCGTGGACGTCCGACGTGAAGTCATAGGACACGGTGACGTCGCCCGACACGTTCCATGCACTGAACGCAGGGCTGTAGCGCTGCGGGGCGAGCGTATTGGTCTGGTTGAGGAACGTCGTACGAGCAGCTGCGCTCGTAGCCGTCGCTGCGGCCAGTAGGCTGGCGACATTATCCGCGGTGGCCGTGAAATTATACTGGCTGTTGTGGATGCTGACAACTGAATCGTAATATCCCGACTTCTTGTCGTAATTGACGCGAATACCAGGCTGGATGTGCAGCTTGTCGGTCAGCGACCAGTTGAGCTTACCGAACACCGCGAAGCTGGTGTTCTCGAAGTTGATCGTGTTAGTCGAGGTCAAGCCGTTCAGGACATTGGCGTTGTTGGCATCGCTTCCCGAGAGCAGGAACTTGCTCGCCGCCGAACCCTGGACCTGCGACCCTTGCGTGTTAATCGTCTGGTGGAACAGGAATGCCCCGACCGTATAATCGAGCGTGTTATGGCCGTTCGAAGCCAGGCGGAACTCCTGCGAGACCTGCTTTTGCTGCGACGGGTTCTGCGAGATCGTGGTGATCGGCAAACCTATAAAATCGCGATCGTTAGCCGGCTGCCAGTCCCAATAGCGCCACGCGCTGACCGAGGTCAGCGTGGCGGGCCCGAGGTCCCAATTCGCCACCAGCGAAGCACCGCCGACTTCCTGGCGCGAATTAATGTTGGCGTCGAGATCGGTCACCCGATCAAATGGATTGGTGCTGGGCGGGGCGTAGTTGAGCGACGCAGCAAGCGCAGTATATTGCCGCGAGATCGGACGCTGAGTGGTGCCGACGCGCGCATAAATCTGCACGCAGCACTCGGGGTTCTGAACACTAAAATCACCGGAGAGCGTGAAATCGAGCGAGCTCGTCGCCTTCCATAACAACTGGCCGCGCAGGCCAAGGCTGTGCTGCTTGTGCAGATCCTCGCCCGAGGTAACGTCGTGGATCGTGCCGCCGCGGGTGGTGCCAGTGCTCGACAGGCGAATCGCCAACTTGTCGGTGATCGGCCCGGACACAGAGGCCTTGGCCTGGACGAAATCGTAATTGCCGTTGCTTAGTTCGACCCGTGCTTCGGGAGTGAAGCTCGGTGCGCGGGTGGTGACGTTGAGCGCGCCGGCCGTGGTGTTCTTTCCGTAGAGCGTGCCCTGCGGCCCGCGCAGCACTTCAACCCGGTCGACATCGACGAAGTCGAAGGTCGAGGCGCCGACCCGGCCGATATAGACCTGATCAACATAGAAGCCGACGCCCTGCTCTATCCCGTCGTTGGTCAGGCCGAACGGCGCGCCCAGACCTCGGATGTTGATTGCCGAGTTGCGCGGATTGCTCGAATAGAATTGCAGCGAGGGCTGCTGCTGCTGGAGCCGGTTGACGTTGAACGCGCCAGTGTCATTCAACGTGCCCCCGCCAATCACCGACATCGCGATCGGCACGTCCTGAACGCGTTCTTCGCGGCGGCGCGCAGTGACGACGATGTCGCCGGAGGCGGCGGCCTGCGGCGCGGGCTGGTCTGTCGGTTCGGCAGCTTGCGGCGTGACGGTGGCCTGCGCAGCGAGCAGCAGCGCCAGAGTTATCGACATCTAGATAGTCCCCTTGTTCTTGCCACCAACATCCCCTGAACGGATAGGATTTCAATCTAAGCATTGCTTGGTGCATCGAAAGCCCAGCTTCACTGCCCATGAAATCTGCGATTTTGACCCTTGAAGCAGCCCGAAAACGCACCAGATTTGTGGGACGCGGCGCCAAAGGGCCGCGCCGGATGCCGCGCAGAAGCGGGCGCCCGACAACATCAACTCGCTCATATGAGGATTTGACCCATGCGACTCGACCTTACCCCCTTCCGCCGCTCGGCGATTGGCTTTGACCGGCTATTCGACCTGCTCGAGGCCTCCGCCCGCCAGACTGGCAATGAGAATTACCCCCCATTTAATTTAGAGCGCGTCGCCGAGGACCGTTACCGCATCACGCTGGCCGTGGCCGGCTTCCGCAGCGATGAGATCGAGATCACAGCGCAGCAGAATCTGCTGCTCGTGCAGGGTAAAAAGGAAGAGAAGCAGGACAATGCCACCTTCCTCCATTTCGGCATCGCCACCCGTAGCTTCGAGCGTCGCTTCGAACTGGCCGATTTCGTCCGCGTAGAGCGCGCGAATCTCGTCGACGGACTGCTTACGATCGACTTGCTCCGGGAAGTTCCGGAAGCGATGAAGCCAAAAACAATCGCTATCGGTAGCAGCACGACCGCTCCTGCGGCGACCTCCTCTGTCGCGTTCGACCAGTCGCAGGCCGCGTAAGAGGCCGAAGAGATACGGCGCTTCTCACTCCCTCGAAGCGCCGTCAGGGGCGTCCGGATATAATGTCCGGGCGCCTTTCTGTTGGAATGCCCAATCGCTGCCGCTTTCCATGAGGCAATTCGCGACGATCCTCGCCGAAAACGCACTATAATGGTCAATGATTCGGCCATTAGCTCAATTGCGCGCCTTTTATCTTCCGAAATTCGTAGTTCAAGCGACAGTCATTTCAAACAACCACTCTGTCGACCTAATAATCCACGACCTGAACATTGATTTGGTCGGATCCCCCGCTCGTCAGTATGCATCAGGCGCAGCGCGACTAGAGGCAAATAAAAGTGCTCAACAGACATTCGACTTAGACGCGATTTTCCGGATGCCTAGCGCGAGGAATCCAATCCAACGGCGCGAACGCCGATGACCTGGAGTTAGAAGAAGTTGATGAAGGCGAATCAGAAAACATGAACGTCCGCGTTTTCGGGCCATCCGGATCGCCCCCTCGCTTCGTAATTCTTATTCTAAGGGGCCTACCCTTTGAAAGTAAAAGATTCTGAAGTCCCCAATCGCCTCGTCAGCGAAGGTCGCCGATCCCAACCAGGAAATCCTCTTCCTGCATAATATTCCCGACAAGTCGGGCTCACCCCCCGCACAACATGCGGCTTTTGGCGTCGCGCAGCGTGCTCGCTTCGGACACCGAATCGCTCAGCCTCTCAGCCTCTAGCGCGGCGAGCGATGCGTGGCCGCCGCACAAGGCGCGGCACGGTGCGGGCACCTCGCCCGGGAAGGCGATGCTCGTTCCGTCGAAGCTCGCATCGAGGCGGCACCCACCTTCGAACTCGATGCTCAGCTTTTCGCCGGCCCGCGTCACCTTCCCCTTAGCGCTGCAGGTCTGCGCGTCGCCGTAGTCGACGAACGCGCCGATCCGATAGCCGTCGCGATCCGGCACCACGCACACCCGGTCGGTATCGCGCGCGTACAGCCCGGTGATGTCGGTGTCGTTCGGGTCCGGAATCACGCCGGCGGCGATCGCTGCGCGCTCAAGTTCGCCCGAGGCGGTGGTCGGCGGCGCGGGGGCCGGCGGCGCCTTCGAGCAACTCGCCAGCGCCAGCAATAGCAGCCCGAGGGCAGCGCCCCTCATGCGATACTCGTCAGCCGGCCGCCTTCAATCCGTCGGAAGAAGCAATTCTCGGCGCCGGTGTGGCACACCGGGCCGGCGGGATCGCACACCAGCCACACCGCATCCTGGTCGCAATCGATGCGGACGTCGACGACTTTGAGGATATTGCCTGAGCTCTCGCCTTTCTTCCACAGCCGGCCTCGGCTGCGCGACCAGAAATGCGCCTCGCGCGTCTCCAGGGTCATAGCCAGCGCTTCGGCGTCCATATGCGCCACCATCAGCAGCGCGCCCGATTCGCGGTCGGTCACCACTGCGGTCAGCAGGCCGTTGGCATCGTATTTCGGATCGAGCATTAGCCCGGTGTCGCGTGCGTCGGTCATACCGCTGCTCCTATCGCGCTACGATCCCCACGTCACCACCGACGGCCTCGTAACCAAATCGTCGCAATCAAGACGGGACAAACCGGGATGTCCTCCCTATATGCGCGGCGACACGAAAGCGGGCGCCCCCACCATGCTGACGACTAATCCATTTGATGTAACTGACCTCGACGGAGACAAACTCCGTGAAGAATGCGGGGTATTCGGAATCTCCGGCAGCGCCGGTGCCGCCGCGCTCGTCGCGCTTGGCCTCCATGCGCTTCAACACCGCGGGCAGGAAGCTGCCGGTATAACCAGCTTCGACGGTGCCGAGTTCCATACCCACCGCGCGATGGGCCATGTCGCCGGTAATTTCGACAGCGACGCGGTGATCGGCGCCCTTCGCGGCAACGTCGCCTGCGGCCACGTCCGCTACTCGACATCCGGCGAGACCGCGCTGCGCAACGTTCAGCCGCTCTATGCCGACCTCGCCTCGGGCGGATTTGCGATCGCGCATAACGGCAACATTTCCAACGCAATGCGGCTGCGGCGCGACCTCGTTCGGCGCGGCTCTATCTTCCAGTCCACCTCGGATACCGAGACGATCATCCATCTGGTCGCGACTTCCAATTACCGCACGCTGCTCGACAAATTCATCGATGCGCTCAAGCGAGTCGAGGGCGCCTATTCGCTGATCGTCATGACGCCGGAGGGCATGATCGCCTGCCGCGATCCACTCGGCATCCGCCCGCTGGTGATGGGCAAGCTCGACGGCGCGGTGATCTTCGCGTCAGAGACGGTGGCGCTCGACGTGGTCGGAGCCGAGTTTGTCCGCTCGATCGATCCGGGTGAGCTGGTTATCGTTAAGGGCACCGAGATTTCGTCGCACCGCCCGTTCCCGCCAGTCTCGCCGCGACCGTGCATTTTCGAATACGTCTATTTCTCACGCCCCGATTCGATCTCCGACGAGCAATCAGTCTACACCGTGCGCAAAGCGATCGGCGCGCAGCTCGCGATCGAAAGCCCGATCGAGGCCGATCTGATCATACCGGTCCCCGATTCGGGTACACCCGCGGCGATCGGCTATGCCCAGGAATCGGGGATTCCGTTCGAACTCGGCATCATCCGCTCGCACTACGTCGGCCGCACCTTTATCCAGCCCGGCGACAAGGTCCGTCATCTCGGTGTGAAACTAAAACACAACGCCAATCGTGCACTGATCAAGGGCAAGCGGGTGGTGCTGATCGACGATTCGATCGTGCGCGGCACCACCAGCCTGAAGATAGTGCAGATGATGCGCGAGGCCGGCGCAGCCGAGGTCCACATGCGGATCGCCAGCCCGCCCACGCGGCATTCATGCTTTTACGGTGTCGACACGCCCGAGCGCGCGAAACTGCTCGCGAACAAGCGCAACGTCGAGGAAATGAACACCTATATCCAGGCCGACAGTCTGGCGTTCATCTCGATCGACGGGCTTTACAAGGCGCTCGGCCAACCTAAGCGCGCGGATATTCGCCCGAGCCACTGCGACGCGTGTTTCACCGGCGATTACCCGACCACGCTGACGGATCATGACGAGGTTGCATCGGTGGACCAGTTCGCGCTTTTGGCAGAACGGGTGATCTGACACGCTGGTACCGTTCGTGCCGAGCTTGTCGAAGCACCGTCCCTCCCTTTCGCCCGGGTAGCGACAGAAGAACGGCCCTTCGACAAGCTCAGAGCAAACGGAAATTGATATCGTGACCGATAAGCCCCTCGCCGACCAACTCGCCCTCGTCACCGGCGCCAGCCGGGGGATCGGCCAGGCCACCGCGCTCGCGCTCGGCGCGATGGGCGCGCATGTCGTACTTAGCGCGCGCACCGCAAAGGGTCTTGAGGATGTCGAGGAAGCGATCTTCGCTGCTGGCGGTAGCGCGACGATCGCTCCGCTCGACCTGACAGAGACCGACAGCATCGCCCGCCTCGCTACCGCGATCGGCGGACGCTGGCGCGCGCTGGATATATTAGTGCTTAACGCGGCCACGCTCGGCAGCCTCAGCGCGGTCCCCGCCTTCGATCCCAAGGAATTGGCGAGCGTCCTCACGCTCAACATCAGCGCACAGGTCGCGCTGATCACTGCCTTCGATCCGATGCTGCGCCAATCGAAGAATGCTCGGGTGATCGGGCTAACCTCCAGTGTAGCGCGTCGCCCGCGCGCCTATTGGGGCATGTACGGCGCGTCTAAGGCCGCGTTCGAGACCCTGCTGGCTGCCTATGGCGAGGAAGTCCGCCATATCAGCGCGATTCGCACCGCAATCGTCGATCCCGGCGCGACGCGCACCAAAATGCGCGCCCGCGCCTATCCGGGCGAGGATCCAGCGTCGGTCAAGGAGCCTAAGGTGGTCGCCGACCGGATCGCCGCGCTGGTGACCGAGGAGTTCGCGACGGGACATTTCGAGCGGGTGGACTGAGCCGTGGGACCGGCTCCCATATGCTAGTGGATTGATCGAGACGAAAGAGTCCGGTTTAGGATTCCCAGCGTCGCGTTGACATGCGAAGATGCGGGATGCGCGCTGGTATCAACATCGCCGTCACGGCATCAGACAAAACTCGGCTTGAAGCGATCGTGGCGGCGCGGGGCTCTCCGCAGAAGCATGTGTGGCGGTCGCGTATCATCCTGCTGACCGATCAGGGGCTTGGGACGCTCGCGATCATGGCGGCAACGGCGAAGTCGAAGACCTGCGTATGGCGCTGGCAGGAGCGCTTCATGGCAGAGGGCGTCGATGGCCTGCTGCACGACAAGACCCGACCGCCGGGCACCGCGCCGCTGGAAACCGCCGTCGTCGACAAGGTCGTCGCGCTGACGCTGGAGCCGCCCGATCACGAGGCGACACACTGGACGGTCCGGGCGATGGCCAAGGCCGTCGGCATCGCGGCCTCCTCAGTGGTCAAGATCTGGCACGATCACGGCTTGGCGCCGCATCGCTGGCGCAGCTTCAAGCTGTCGAACGACAAAGCCTTTGCCGAGAAACTTCACGATGTGGTCGGACTCTTCTTATCGCCGCCGGCCCATGCCATCGTGTTGTCGGTGGATGAGAAGAGTCAGATCCAGGCGCTCGATCGCACCCAGCCTGGGTTGCCGCTGAAGCGCGGTCGCGGGGCGACTATGACGCACGACTACAAACGCAATGGCACGACTACTCTGTTCGCCGCCCTCAATATCCTCGACGGCTCGGTGATCAGGCGCAACATGCAACGCCACCAGCACCAGGAGTTCATCCGCTTTCTCAACACCATCGAGGACGAAATGCCCGAAGACAAAGACGTTCATGTCATTCTCGACAATTACGCGACCCACAAGCAACCCAAGGTCCGGGCATGGCTGGCCAGGCATCCGCGCTGGACTTTCCACTTCGTACCGACATCGTGCTCCTGGCTCAACGCGGTCGAAGGGTTCTTTGCCAAGCTGACCAGGCGGCGCCTGAAAAATGGCGTGTTCCGCTCGATCGTCGATCTCCAGGCAGCCATCAACCGCTTCATCGCAGAGCATAACCAGGCGCCGCGTCCGTTCGTCTGGACCGCGGACCCCGACGAGATCAGTGCCGCTGTCAGGCGCGGGCACCAAGTGTTGGAATCAATCCGCTAGTTTTAGTTCAAGGCTGGACGTCAACCACTGCCTACGGGCGCATTGGGATCACAAGAACCCCAGGGCTGTCCAGTACTCTAAAATGGCCCCCTGCCGGACGGCGCCAGCGCGGCCATCGAAGCGCTCATTAAAATAACAGTGAGAGGTATGTGCAGCGAGCCGCCAGCAGCAGGACCTACGTCAATCGGAATGCCGCGATAGGTGATCATACCTTGCGCGATTTCTATACGTCAGGTTACACAATCGGCGGAATCTCCCTCACACTCTATGTACGCCGGTAGAATCGCAGTATAAACCGTTTTTAGTCTATAGACCCTGTCCCGTTATTTATGATTCGAATGATATACCATTAAAAACACCAAGATCAAAATCTTCAGAGCAAATATATTTCATGACGGAAGGATATTCCGAGGAGTGCATACCCAATTCTCGAGATTTTTATCGATAATTCCACCTTATCCTAAATTACGGCCTCCTAAAGAAAGCCACCTTTCAGCTGCATCAGACAACAGAGCCGCTTCATCAATGCGCTTTTCTATTCCAAACCCTTTATACACCCTTCGATCACAACATCGAATTCCTGCGATCGCTTGCTGAAGGGAAAAATCCAGATGTCTTCGATGTCTGGGCTCGCGAAACGCGTGTCGAGTGCGCTATTCGACACATTACAAGATTTCGAGAGAAGAACTCGAGTGGCTGGGAGCGCGGGTTGAGGATCTCGGCCGTCGCGTATTCGATATCGAGACAGCGCGGCTTGCCGAGTTGAAGATGAAGATCACCTGAAGATCACATCTTTCAACACGCCATGATCCGGTTTCGGAACCGCCCGCAGCCGCCACGATTTTTTGTGCGGCGCAGGAAAGGGTCCCGCGATTGATCGCGCTTGCGTGCTGACGTTGAGCAAGGCTCGGCAGCCGATATCCTGGACACAGCCCACGCCCCGTCCGGCTACGGACGCTCATTCATGTCCGCCAGGCCATTGCCCGTCACTTCCCGAGTGAGTGTTAAACGCTAAGATTGCGTCGCTTCAGTTCCATCGACGCATTATTGCCAATGGACGTTCGTATCTCAGCAGAAAATATGTCGGCGAGATCCAGCAGGTCCTCGTCGTTTAGTGCCGTAATAGAGGTCCGAATTTCAGCAAGCTGAGTAACAGCTTGCGCGGCTTCGGCGACGCGGCGCCTGATTTTCATTTTGAGCATATCGGCGCGATAACAGAGCCGGATTAAAATTGGCAGGGGTTGGAGCACATGCCCGCCTCCCGCGATCGTCTACTGGGGTGACCTATTTCAATCCCGCCTCGATAACCTTCGCCTCGAACGCCGCGCGCTGCGCCGACAATTCTGGGTCGCTCGCCTTAGGCCAGTCGGCCGACATTGCGATCACGATATGATGTTTCGGGTCCACCAGAATGTTCTGCCCGAAAATGCCGACTGCGCCAAACCGGCCTTCGGGATAGGTCCACCAGTGATAGCCATAGCCCGCGCCATCGGCGAACGGCACGTGCGGCCGGGTTGCGTCGTCGAACCAGCCGTCGGGCACTATCCCCGCACCGCCTTCGAGCACTACCTGTCCGAAGCGCGCATAATCGCGCAACGACGCCGATAAGCAGCAACCACCAATGTCCTGCCCCGACGAATCGCTCAACCAGAACGCATCGCGCTCCATACCGTATTTCTTCCACACCTTCTGCGTCAGATAGTCGGCGAGTGTGCGATGGGTCGCGCGCGCCACCAGCACGCCGACCAGATTGCTTTCGCCAGTCTTATACACCCATTTGCCGCCAGGCGCTGCCTCGCGCGGCAGGGTCCGTAGATAAGCGACCGTAGGGTCAGTGCCTGCCGGCGCGGGATGCACAAGGATCTGGGCGAGGTCAGACTTTGGATCGGCGTAATCCTCGTTCCACTTCACGCCCGAGGTCATCGTCAGCAATTGCGCAATCGTCACCCCGTCGTAGGCGCTGCCGACGAGTTCGGGAATGTACCGGGTCACCGGATCCTTCACTGACTTGATATAGCCGTCGAGGATCGCCGCACCGAGCAGCGTCGAGGTGACCGACTTGGCGACCGAGAAGGACGTCCAGCGCCCGAAGCGGGAATAACCGCGTTTATAGCGCTCGAGACGGATCCGTCCATCCTGCACCACGATCAGACCCGCGACATTCTGCCCGTCCATGAACGCGTCGATATCACTCTCGACAAGCGGCAGCGGTCGGCCGCGCAGGAAAAGCCGCGGATGCGGGCTGGCATGGACGACATGCCCGGAGAACAGAGTCTCCATATGCGGGAAGTTCGCGTCGCGCTGCTCCTGGGTCCAAAACAGCACGTCGGCGCTTATCTGCTGAGGCTTGGCGGACGAATCGGGCCTGGCGGCGACCTGAGCAGCCACAGGTAGCGCCGTCGCGCCGAGCGCGAGCGCCCCCAATAGTGTTGTCCAGCGCATGTTCGCTCCTCAGGCCTTGACCAGCGTGACTTGGCTGACGTTGATTCCGCGACCGCGGAACCCGCCTTCGCAATACATCAGGTAATAGCGCCACAGGCCGATGAAGGCACGGTCGAACTGCGCGGGCAGCCGGCCCTCCTCCACCGCCGCATCGAAGCGCACGCGCCACTGCTTCAGCGTCTCGGCATAATCCAGTCCGAAATCGTGCTCGTCGCGCCATTCCAGGCCATACTCCGCTGCCAGCGCGCGGAATCGCGCCTTCGACAGCAGCATCCCCCCCGGGAAAATATGCGCCTGGATGAAGTCGACGTTACGGGCGTAGCCACCGAAGATCGCGTCGTCGATCGATATAAACTGGATCGCCGCGCGGCCGCCGGGCTTGAGCAGGCGGGCGATGGTGGAGAGATAGTCGGGCCAATATTCCGCGCCGACCGCCTCGACCATTTCGATGCTGGCGACCGCATCGAAACTGCCGGTGACGTCGCGATAATCGGTGAGCGTCACCTCGACCCCACTCAAACCAGCCCGCGCCATACGTGACAGCACCGCCCGCTTCTGCTCGGTCGACAGCGTAATCCCGCGCACCTCTCGCCCGCCCCGCGCGGCGGCTTCGGCAAACGACCCCCAGCCGCAGCCGATCTCCAGAATCGTTTCGCCCGGCCGGGTGCCGGTGCGCTCCAGCACTGCAGCCAACTTGCGGCTCTGCGCCGCTTCCAGCGTGTCGCCGGGCGCAAACAAAGCGCTCGAATAGGTCAGACCGGCGTCCAGCCACTGATCGTAGAAATCGTTGCCGAGATCGTAATGAAATTCGATGTTGCGCCGCGAACCACGCTTGCTGTTGCGCCGCAGCCAGTGACCGGCGCGTCGCGCCCAACGCAGCGCGCCGGATGCGCGACCGGTATCGCCCAGCGCAACGCTATTGGCCGCGAACAACTCGAACAGCGCTACCGGATCCGGGCTCGTCCAGTCGCCGTCAGCCCAGGCGCGATACCAGCCAGCCGACCCGTCCGACGCCAGCCGCCATAGTCCTCGCCAGCGGTTAAGCTCGACAATCGCCACCGGCCCGGCGCCGCGACCGCCCAGGGTCCGCCGCCGTCCGCCGGGCAGGATTGCCTCGATCCGGCCATGTAGCAGCCCGGCATCGATGCGCTCGATCAATCCGGAGAACAGGCGCGCGGCCAGCGACCGGACCGCCGTGCCGCCCTCCGCTCCAAGGCGGACCGTGTTTCCCGCGGGCGCATCCATGACGCGGACTTCATGCAATGGGGGTTCGGCTTTGAAAAGCGATTTGTAAGGGTTAGCGGGCATTTTTGCCCGCCGCGATCGCACGTTCGCGGCCCGCGCGATGGCCGACAATCTTGGCCGGATAGTCGCTGGGTCGGACGCCGAAATCATCGGGATCGTGAATCACCTCGTCCGATAGACCGGCGAGCTCAGGCACCCACTCGCGAATATAACCGGTCGCGTCGAATTTCACCGATTGCGACAGCGGCGCCATGATCCGCCCCCACATATTAGCATCCACACCCGTGCCCGACACCCACTGCCAATTGACCGCGTTGCTTCCATAGTCCGCATCGAGCAACGTGTCCCAGAACCAGCGCTCGCCGCTGCGCCAGTCGATCAGCAGATGCTTAGTGAGAAAGCTGGCGACGATCATCCGTACGCGATTGTGCATCCAGCCGGTCGCCCAAAGCTGCCGCATCCCGGCATCGACGATCGGGTAGCCGGTGCGCCCGGTCTGCCATGCACACAGGTCACCGGCGTCGTCGCGCCACTTCAGGGCGTTGAACGCCGCGCGACCGTTGATGTCGCCATAGCCGGGGCGATCAAGGATCACGCCGCGGGCGAAATCGCGCCAGGCGAGCTCCTTGCGAAAGGTCACCTCCTTTCCACCGACGCCGTGCCACACCTGACGCGGGCTGACCTCGCCGAAGTGGAGATGCGGCGAGAGCCTAGATGAGCCTTCGATCGAAGGAAGGTTTCGATCCACGTCATAGTCTTTGGCGACGTCGCGAAACGCCTCTATCGCGTCCGCAGCGCCGGCCTCCCCGGGGGTCCAGCCAGAAAAACCACTCGACCAGTCGGGCTTGGTCGGCAGCAGCGCCCAGTCGGCGAGCGCGTCACTCTCGGGCCACTTCGCCGGTGCCAGGATCGTCTCTGGCGCAGGCCAGGGCTCCTCGGGCGGCATCCGCTGCGACAGCGCCTTCCAGAATGCCGAATAGACCTTGAAAAGCCCGCCCGTCCCGGTCGTAATCTCCTCGATTGGTGCGAGGTGGTTACCGTCGTGAAGGACCAGCGCATTATCGAGCGCGGTTTCCGCTAGGCGCCACCAGGGTTCGTAATGGCGCAATGCGTGAATCTCGGTCGCGCCGGTCTCGGCGAGCAACGTGCGCAGCACCGCCTCGCTACGCCCGCGACGCAAGACCAAGCGCGAACCGAGTTCGCGCAGATTGAGATCGAGCGCGGCCAGGCTGTGGTGAAGCCACCAGCGCTGCGCTGCGCCGACCCGCCACTTCCGCGGAGATTCGTCGTCGAGCACATAGACCGGGATTACTGCGCCCGTGCCCGCCGCCGCGAGCAAGGCGGGTTGGTCGTGCAGGCGGAGATCCTGGCGGAGCCAGAGCAGAACGGGGGTCATGGATCGAATACGCTTTACGGTCGGAGGACGGCCATCGCCGCGTCGCGCCCTTACGGTGCCACGGGGATATTGGCCAGATAGGGTCAATAACTCCCTGCGCGGTCAGGCGGCACCGAGAGCCAGCACCGAAGCGACATGTCGCCGAGCGACTTCCATCGCATCCACGCCATATCCACCGCCAAGCGTGCTTGCGAGCGGGATGCCGCGAATCCGCGCCAGCCCGGCCACGAACCTCTCCCGCCGCTCCAATCCGTCTGCGGTCAGCGCCAGCCGCCCCAGCCGGTCGTCGACGAAAGGATCGACCCCGGCCTGGTACAGGATCAGGTCGGGCCGGAAATGCTCCACCATCGGTACCAACGTCGCCGCGAGCGTTTCCAGATAGGCCTCGTCGCCAACTCCATCGGCGAGCGGCACGTCGAGCGTCGAGCGCGCCTTGCGGACCGGGAAATTCTTCTCGGCATGAATCGAGTAAGTGGCGATGGCAGGCCAGCCGGCGGTGAGGGCGGCGGTGCCGTCGCCCTGGTGGACATCGCAATCGACGATTAGGATGTGCCCGGCGTCGCCCTCCTCCGTCAGCCGCATCGCCGCAATCGCGAGGTCGTTGAAGATGCAGTAGCCCGCCCCCGTGTCAGCAAGCGCGTGGTGGCTGCCGCCTGCGCTGTTCGCGGCAAAACCGGTCTCCAGCGCGAGCTTGGCCGCCAGCCAGGTGCCGCCCGGCACCATTTCCGCGCGGCGCGCCACTTGCGCGGTCACTGGAAAGCCAATCCGCCGCTCCTTGGCAGCGGGCACGCGCGCCTCCAGAACTTCCGCCACATAGTCGGGATCGTGGACCGCCTCCAGCCAGCGGCGCGGCATCGGCTCAGGCAGGTGCCATGCGATCCGGTCGCCCTCGATCAGCAACAGGTCGCGGACCAGCCCATTCTTGTTCCACTCATAACCGGAGCGCGGCAGCCCCGCCGCGACATAATAAGGGTGATGGACCACCGGGATCGGGTTTTCTTTTGCCACGCGGTGGTTAGGTACAGCGCGAAGCCCGTGCACCCAAGCACCGACTGGAGCTGTCTGTGACCGAATCCCTTCCCTATCGCGCCTGCGCCGGCATCATGCTCCTCAATCGCGCGGGACACGTCTTCGTCGGTCAACGCATCGACACTTCGGTCGAGGCTTGGCAGATGCCACAGGGCGGGATCGACAAAGGCGAGGACGCGCTCGCCGCGGCGATCCGCGAGGTCGGCGAGGAAACCGGTATCGCTCCGGAACATGTCGAGTTGATCGCCCAAGCGCCCAAACCGCTGCGCTACGACCTGCCGCCCGAACTGGTCGGCAAAGTCTGGAAGGGCAAATATCGCGGCCAGATCCAGAGTTGGTTCCTGTTTCGCTTCCTGGGCGAGGATGGCGACATCAACATTTCCACCCACGAGCCCGAATTCCGCGCTTGGCGCTGGATCGAGTCCGCCGAACTGCCCGCCGTCATCGTACCCTTCAAAAAGACGCTATACGAACAAGTGCTAGCGGCATTCGCGGAGCATCTCGGCTGATTCTCTATCCGGATGGATTCGCGGCGGCGTCCCCTCGAACGAGGGGGCCAGTCCTCATCACCCGGTACAAGGTCGAGCGTCGATTGGACCACACGACCTGCAGATCGTGCGCATGCGCCCGGCCCGGCGGGAAACCGATCGTCCAGACATATTGAAAGCTGTGCCTGTCGAAGGAGGCGATCGCATCGTCGAAACTGGTTCGGACGTAATCGCTGCCGGGCGCGTATATCAACTGCGAAGGGTCGCGATCGAACGGCGCCGCCGCGGGATGCAATGGCACCAGCAATTGTTGCCCCTGGATCGCCCATTGGGCGTTGGAAAACACCCGATTGCGCGCAATAGCGAACCCCGCGATTTGACCCAGGCGTGGATTATCCCAGGATGCGCTGGACGGCTCGTTCACTAGCGACAGCACCCCCGAGCCGACCGCGATATGGGGCAAGGCGGCCAGTTCCGCCTGCTGCCCCCATGCAAACAGCGCAAATGCGACGACCGACGTTGCTGTCCGCATCGCGAAGAATGCGACCCCGAAACCCGCCAGGCGGCGTGCCGTCACCACATCGTCGGTGCGGACTGAAAGCAGCGCCAGCGCGACCGCAAATGGCAGGATGCGCATGTCGACATAGGCCCCCCCACCATAGAGCCTGGGCAGGAACAGGAAGGCAGCCAATCCCAAGACAGCAGGCGCGCCCAGGATCGGCAGGAACGACAACCGTTTCGACCTTACCACTGTCCAAAGCACCAGGGTGAGCAGGATCACGCAGGCGACGTCATATGGCTTCCATCGCTCCCGCAGCAGCGATGCGATCCATTGGGCCTTTACCATAAGATCGAGCCAGTCGCCGGTATCTCCTACTAGCGGCTTGCCCAATATCATCGCTGCTATTTGCGGCCATGCCATCGGCAGGCACGACGCAGCAGCCACCAGGAGCGATGGCAGCGCGCGCCGCCCCTGCCTGCGTCGGATGACCGTTTCCGCGCCGAACACGAACAGGCCCAACATCGCCCAACCGAAACTATGACAAAGCCAAATGACCCCCGCGATCGGCACGAAGATCAGTATTCGCACCGCGGACCTCGCGGTTCGCGCAAGGCGAATCCATAGCGCCAAGCCCGCCAGCGAGAGTGCTGCGGCCAGGGAGAAGTTCACGAACCCGAGCTGAAACGGCAGCGCATAGGCGAGCGGCAACGCGAAGAAGGCGGCGGGAGGAACCCGTCCATGCGCTTCCCAAGCGACCCAGAGCATCGCCACTACCGTCAGCGGTGGAATCAGGGAAGCCACGAGCCGGGTTGCGGCTTCCACATCCAACAGCGGGTGGAGCACCATCACAAGCCCTTCGACACCCAGATTGCCGATCGGCGCGAAATGCACCGCATAATGCCGGGCCAGCGGCATCGCCCCCGCTTCGCTCAGGATCCGATAGAAACCGAGATGTCCCGGGAGGTCTATCAACGGAGGAAAATCAGGCCAGAGCAACGGTAATGCGCTTGCGACGATCACGATCACCGCGACGGATCGCGTCTGCCACCATTCCGGCTTTCCCATTGTATCGTCCCAAGTCCGCCAGACAGTAGGTCGCACCATTGGCGATTGCAGGATATGCTTCAAGCCAGAGCGACGAGCGTCCACAGAATCCGATATTGGAGGGCTCCCGTTACGCGCCGTATGCAACCGTTCCGAGCCCCCCTGAACTTTCTTCCAACAAAACCGGATCTTCGCCATTCTAATCGGCGAACCGATGCCCGCTCACGGCAGCCGGAGGTTCTCGCGGGCGCGCTTAGCGGCTAAGACTAACCCAATGCATCGCTCGCTGCTTCTTCTCGGTGTCGCGCCATTCCTGCTGGCCAACGCCGATCCACTCGCGATCCCGCCGCAGATTCGGGCGATGCTCGAGGCGGCGTTCGACTCAGGCAATGAGGGCGAGGCGGCGACGATCGTCAAATATGCGATCTCGGCCGCACCCGACGACGCCGCCGCTATCCGCGGACTGTCCGACGCGTGGCTTGCGCGGCGCCGCGCCGACCGCCAGACGGTGATGGAGCGCGCCGGACTGTTCGACTTGTGGAAGGGTCGCGCCGAACTCGGCGGCTGGCTTACTACCGGCAATTCGCCCGACACCGGAGTCAGCGTAACGGTCGACCTCGCGCGCGAAGGCCCGCGCTGGCGGCAGAAGTTCAAGTTACAACTCGATTATCAAGACAGTCTGGGCGTCGCCACCCACCGCCATTACCTCGCTTCCTACGAGCCTAACCTCAAGATCAGCGACCGCACCTATCTCTACGGTGCCGCGCAATATGAGAGCGATCGGTTCGCGGGCTATTACAATCGCTATTCGGGATCGGTCGGCGCCGGGATCAGCGCGATCCGCAACGACAGCGTGAAGCTCAACCTCGAGCTCGGGCCAGCCTATCGCGACACCTCCTATACCGATTTGGCGCGCGAGAGCAGCATCGCCGCGCGCGGCACGCTCGACTTCAACTGGAAATTGTCACCGGGGCTAAGCATCACTCAGACCGCGTCTGCCTATCTCCAGCATTACAGCAGCACCCTGACCGGCACGACCGCACTCAACGCCAAGTTGATCGGTCCGCTGTCGGCACGGATCAGCTATAACATCCAGCACGAAACCCTGCCCGCCGCCGGGCGCGTGCCGACCGACACCACGAGCCGCGCGGCGCTGGTCTATTCGTTCTGAGTTCCAGGGATGACGAAGCGGCAACCGCCGCTTATGCTCGCCCAATGAACCACTACCGCTACCTCGCGGCCGCGCTGGCTGCGCTGGCCACCCCCGCCGCCGCACAGAGCCTCACCTCGACCGAGACCGCGCAGATCGACACGCTGGTTACCGGCGCGCTCGCCAAGACCGGCACCCCGTCCGCGTCGATCGCGATCGTCCGCGGCGGCCGGATCGTACTTGCCAAGGCTTACGGCAGGGCCTCGGACGCGATCCCCGTCGCGCAGCCCGACCTGCCCTATCAGATCGCGTCTATCTCCAAGCAGTTCACCGCCGCTGCGATCCTGCTGCTCGAGGACGAGGGCAAGCTCTCGCTGAACGATACCGTGTCGAAGTACGTGCCCGACATCTCCGGCGGCGACACGATCACGATCCGCCAATTGCTTAGCCATACCGCCGGACTGCAGGACTATTGGCCGCAGGACTATAGCTTCGCAGCGATGGCCAAGCCCACCAGCCCGCAGGGGATTGTCGACATCTGGGGCAAAAAGCCACTCGATTTCGCGCCGGGAAGCCAATGGCAATATTCGAACACCGGCTATGTCGTCGCCGGGCTGATCGTCGAGAAAGTCGCAGGTGAACCCTTGCTCGCTTTCCTCCAGAGCCGCATCTTCAAGCCGCTTGGCATGACCCCGATCGATCAAGACCTCGCCGTCGGCGCAAAATATCCGGTCGGCTACCAGCGCTTCGCACTCGGTCCGGTACGGGTCGAGCAGCCGGCGGCCAGCGGCTGGCTGTTCGCCGCCGGTGAGCTGTCGATGACCGCCAGCGATCTCGCCAAATGGGACGTCGCGCGGATGAACCGCAGCTTGCTGCCCGCCGATGACTGGACGGCGCAGGAAACTCCGGTCAAACTGGCCGACGGCACCACAAACGGATATGGCTTGGGGGTAAGCGCCGCTACCGTCGCCGGACGCAAGCTCGTCACGCACGACGGAGAGGCGGTCGGTTTCCTGTCCCAGAACACCGTCTATCCGGAGGAAAAGGCCGCGATCGTGGTGCTGACCAACGCCGATTTTGGCGACGCCTATACCAGCATCGCTGCGGGAATCGCCAAGATCGTGCTACCGGCTGCCCCGGTTGACGCGGCCGAAACCGCCAAGACCGCCCAAGCGCATGCCCTGTTCGACCAATTCGCCGCCGGCACGCTCGACCGCGGCCTGCTGACCGCCGACGCCAATTACTATTTTACCCCCATCGCACTCAGCGACTATCACGCAAGCCTCGGCGCGCTCGGCGCCCCCAAGGGCTTCGAGCCACTGCGCGGACCCAGGCTGCGTGGCGGGTTTGTCAACCGCAACTACAAGGTCACTTATGCCGATCGCACGCTCAACATCGTCACTTATGCCGAGCCCGGCGACACAGGCAAATACGAGCAGTTCCTCGTGATGCCGGCTAACTGATGCCAAATTTCGCTCAGCTTCTCGTCGCTGATCGCGGGCAAAGCGCCCATCCGGTCGAGATCGTCCCCGTCGCTGGTTTTGCCGACTGGCTCAACCGCCAGCCGCCGCGGGTGCGCGCCGCGATCGCCCAGCAACAGTTACGCGGCAAGGAGGGGGAGAGTGCCGTGCTGCCAGCCGAGGATTCCGAGGACTGGTCGGCAGTGCTGGTGGTCAAGGATGGCACGCTCACCGCCTGGACGCTCGCGGGGCTCGTACCGAAACTGCTCGGCGGCAACTACCGGCTGGTCGGCGCGGACACCGGCGCGGCCGGGCTCGGCTGGCTGCTCGCGCAGCATGCCTTCACCCGCTACCGCAAACCTGAGCCTGCCGAGCCGTGCGTCCTGCTGAGCGCGGACCCGGCGCGGATCGACGAAACCGTGCGGCTGGCGCAGGCCACCGCCACCGTCCGCGATCTGGTCAACACCCCGGCTGGAGACCTCGGCCCCGCCGAATTGGAAGCGACCGTCGAGGCGCTCGCTGCCGCACACGGCGCGACCTTCACCCTCACCAAGGGCAAGGCGCTTGCAGACGGCTATCCGATGATCCACGCGGTCGGCCGTGCCGCGACTGCGGAGCGCAGTCCCCGATTGCTCGAACTCGAATGGGGCAATCCCGCCGATCCGCGCGTCGCAATCGTCGGCAAGGGGGTGTGCTTCGACACCGGCGGGCTCGACATCAAGCCGAGTTCGGGGATGCGGCTGATGAAGAAGGATATGGGGGGCGCGGCGCACGCGATCGCGCTGGCGGGGCTGGTGATGGCCGGGCGGTTGCGGGTACGGCTGCATCTGCTGGTGCCGGCGGTGGAGAATTCGGTTTCAGCCGATGCCTTCCGCCCCGGCGACGTGCTCAAGACCCGGCAAGGCCTGACCGTGGAGAACACCAACACCGATGCCGAGGGCAGGCTGATCCTCGGCGACGCGTTGACCAAGGCCGCAGAGGGCGAGCCCCTGCTAATCCTCGATTTCGCCACGCTCACCGGCGCGGCACGCGTTGCGGTCGGCCCCGACTTGCCCGCCACTTTCGCCAATGACGAACCACTCGCCGCCGAGCTATTGGCCGCGGCCGCCGCGGTAGACGATCCTCTGTGCCGACTGCCGCTGTGGGATGGCTATGACGACATGCTCAAGTCCGACATTGCTGATCTGGTCAACGCCCCCGACGGAGGCTTTGCCGGGGCAATCACCGCCGCATTGTTCCTGCGTCGGTTCGTGCCTGCGGGCACGCCCTGGGCGCATTTCGACACCTTCGCCTGGCGTCCGGCAGCCAAGCCCGGTCGGCCCAAGGGTGGCGATGCGCTGGGCCTGCGCGCCAGTTGGGAAATGCTTAAGCGGCGCTACTCCGCGTAAGCGCCCCGACCCTCGCCGCCACCCAGTCAGCGATGATCGAAGGACCGTCGTCGCGGGTCATCCCCGGCACAAGTTCGCGCGCTCGCGCTGCCGCGCCCGGTCTGGTCAGCAGCCGCCGCAGCGCGTTGCTCGCCCGCTCGGCGCTGTAGCGCCGCAGCGGCACTCTCTCGGCCACGCCGAGCCCGCGCAGCCGCCGCGCATTGTCGAACTGGTCGCCGAACATCGGGCACACCAGTTGCGGCACCCCGGCCCGTAGCGCCTGGGCGGTGGTACCCATACCACCGTGCTGGATTACCGCCGCGGCGCGCGCGAAGAGCAACGAGTGTGGGGCATAGCCCGCCACTGCCACGCTCTGGCTGGCGAGACCGGCGTAGGCGTCGGTGGCGTGTGCGCCAACCAACAGGATTGCGCGCCGCCCCAGCCGGCGCGCAACTTCGGCACTCGCCTCGTAAAAGCATCCCGGCGCAAACACCGCAAAACTGCCCAGCGTGAACACCAGTGGCGATGGCCCCGTGCACAAAAACGCCTCCAGCGCCGGATCGAGCCGGCCGGCAGTGCCGTCGCGTCCGTCGTAGAAAGCGAAGCCGGCACTCTGCGCGGCGGACGGCGCATCTGCAGGGAGCGGCGCGAAGGCCGGTGGATAGAGCGCGAAGATCCGCTCGCTGCGCCGCGGTCCGTCGAACAGCTCGTCTCCCACTGGCGCAAGTCCAAGCTTGCGCCGCAACCCCGTCACCGGGCGCATGCTGGCGCGACCCCGCGCGCTACCGATTGCATAGAGCGCTCGCACCACACCCGGCCCTAGGTATCGGCGCAGCGCCGGCAAGAACGGCACCTCGCGCATCGCCGGCGGCTCGGCGACCGAGAGAAAGCCCATCGGCTGGAGCACCACCGTCACCATCGACACGCCGGCGGCTTCGGCCACGATCCGCGCAACCGCCGATAGCGTGCCGCCGATTACCAGATCGGCGCCGACGATCGCCTGGGTCAGATCGGCAACGGTCAGGTCGAGGTGCGGTAACATCAGGTCGAAGCCGGCGCGCAGATCGCCGGTCACCCTATGCGCAACCTTGGCCTCATCCAGCCCCGCAGCTATCATCTCGGCGCTGCCCGGGCGCACGGCGTGAAAGTCGATCCCCTCCGCCTCCACGACACTGCGATAATCCTCCATCGCGGCGAGGACCGGATGCAGGCCTACCTCGCGCAGCCGCAACGCGATCGCCAGAAACGGATGCAGGTCGCCCAGTGTACCGGTCGTCGCCAGGACGATCTTGCGGGCAGGATAAAGGTCACCGTGCATGACGACGACGCCTACACCGGCAACGATGACGCTATTGCGACAGGAATGCGACTTCCGATCATCGCCGACTCCATAGTATCAATGGCCTAACCGCTGAAGACTACTCGATCATGTCGTTGCTTCGTAGTGGTTTTTCCCAAAGGCTACAGTCGCAGCCCAAACCGCGGCGCGATCCCGGTCATTGCCGCGTACGACACCATCGTCAGCACGCAACCCGCGAGCAGCGCACCCCAGAACGGCACGCCGCGGTTCAGCAGAGCCGGGATCAGCAGAAACATCGGCAGTGACGGCAGCACGTACCAGAAGGTAGCGCCAGCGTGCGCCGCCATGTTCTGCGCGTCCGGTTTGTCGTGCCACAGCCAGATCATCCCCAGCACCGACACCAAGGGCAGCGATGCCACCAGCGCCCCGAAGCCCGGATAGCGCTTGGCAATTTCCGACGCGACGGCGATGAGAATGCCGGAGATCGCGGCCTTGAGGAACAGATAGAGCATCGGCGGCATTGAACGCAACCGAGCAATTTACGCAATAGCGCTCGCTTGAGCGCTCGCTTGTCTCCCGGCCTGTATATTAGGATACACCACTGGAAATTAGAGAGAAGTCGAGTGCGACCTCTGCGATCCCGTGCGCGCTGGCGCCGCCGGTCGGCACCAGCGCGCGAACACGGCGTTTCCCCGCACCCGACCGACAAGGTTATTCTGTAAATAAGCGCCATCGGCTGGCCCTTACGCTCTCGACCCGGGTGACGATTAACGTACCAATTTCCACCTCGCGCGAGTCCGCCGTCGTTGCGCGGGCCGCAACGCGCAAAGATCGACCACCTGAAGGGCGCGCTTGTCGCGGTCGGCGTCGCCCCGCGTACGATCCCGCTCACGTGGAGGGCAACGCGGGCTCGGCTTTATTGGGATGGCGCCGGATGAGGACGGGATACCCACCGTCGCTGCTGCAGCTCCGATGCTAGCGTGCACGACCGCGCAGTTGGTAGTGCAGACCCGGCTGCCCAACAGCTCCTGCCTGCCGCAAATCCAGGCAGTGCTCGACGACCAGAACTTAGCCCAGGCCGGTCCGGCGTTGCTGCCGCTGGAAGACGACCGCGACGCACGGCGGATCGCGATCGTGGACCCCGTCGCCAAAACCCAGACTGAAGCCGCCGCTTATGCGTTTGCGATCCGCTTCTGGGTCGCGCGCATTTCACGCATGATCAAGTAGCCGGAAGCCTCGAATAGCTATGCCAACAGGGTCCGCATCATGGCTGCCGCTCAAGCGGTCAGGTCAAACGACATAGCCACCACTGCCTCCGTCTCGATCGATTTCGACATTACCCCGAAATAGCTCGGTCAATCGCCGCCCCGGCCTCGACGATCGGTATGAACTTCTCCGCCGTCAAGCTCGCCCCACCGACCAAGGCGCCGTCGACGTCGCCTGCCGACAGCAACTCGGCTGCATTCGCTGCCGTCACCGATCCACCATACAGCACTCGCATCTGCTCGGCATCCGCGCCGATCTTGCGGCGCAGCTCGGCACGCACCGCCCCGTGCATCGCCGCGACATTCGCGGTGGTCGGCGTGCGGCCGGTGCCAATCGCCCACACCGGCTCATAGGCAATCGACAACCAATCGCTCGCCGCCCCGTCGGGAAGCGACTCGGCGACTTGCCCAGTCACCACCTGCTCGGCCCGACCCGCGTCACGCTCGGCCAGCGTTTCGCCAACGCACAGAATCACCCCTAGCCCCTGGCGGTGCGCAGCCTCAGCTTTTTGTTTCACCTGCAGGTCGTGCTCATGCTGGTCAGCGCGGCGCTCGCTGTGACCGACGATGGTGAAACGCGCGCCCGCGTCGCGCATCATCGACGCGGAAATCTCGCCGGTGTGGGCGCCTTGGTCGTTGGTGTGGACGTCTTCGGCGCCGATCGGCAGGGCGGGCACGCGTTCAGCGGCCAACGCGATCAGCGTGGCAGGCAAGGCGATACCGACATCCACCTGCGGCAGCCGCACGGCCGCGGCGGCGATGTCGTCGAGCTCAACCAGGCTTGCCCGGCTGCCATTCATCTTCCAGTTTCCCGCCACTAGCTTACGCCGCATCCCGCTCTCCTTGTGCTTTCCATCCGCGATAGCCGAGCCTGCGTGTTGCACAAGCTTGAAGAGCCCCCCCTCCCCGCCTAAAGCGAGCGCACTCCAATCAAGATCGGCCTTCCATGCTCGCTTTCTTCCGTCGGATCACCAAGTCGCGGCTCGGCGTCTTCATCACCTTCGCGGTGCTGATCATGATCGCCGTCGCCTTTGCGGCGGGCGACGTTAGCGGGCTCGGCGGCAAGGGCAGCAGCATGACACCGACCTCGGTCGCTACCATCGGCAAGGCCAAGCTCGACGAGACCGACCTGCTGAGCGACGCCAAACAGGCACTGGGCGAAGCGCAGCAGCGCCAGCCGACGCTCGACATGGCCGCGTTCGTGGCGGGCGGCGGGCTCGACCAGACGCTAGACCGCTCGGTCGACTTGGTCGCCTTCGAGCAGTTCGCACGGCAGCAGGACATGGTGATCAGCCGCGCGCTGGTCGACAAGCAGATCGCCGAGGCGCCCTCGCTGCGCGGAATGGACGGCAAGTTCAGCCAGAAACTGTACGACCAGCTGCTCGCTGCGCGGCGAATGACCGATGCGCAGTTCCACGACGAACTGTTCCGCACCGCTTATGCCCAACAGCTCGTTGCCCCGACCAGCGGCGCGACCTCGGTCTCGGAAAAGCTGGCGCTTCCTTATGCCTCGCTCGCGCTGGAGAAGCGCGCGGGCCAGGTCGCTTTCGTGCCGATCCAGGCGGTTGGCGCCGGTGCCGCGCCGGCGGCTGCGGAATTGCAGACTTGGTATACTCGCAACCTCGGGCGTTACTCGGTGCCCGAGCGCCGCATCGTGCGCTTCGCGATGGTGACCGCTGATACCGTGAAGGCGCAAGCCACGCCGACCGATGCCGAGATCGCCACTGTCTACAAGGCCGATGCGGCACGCTACGCTCCCGCCGAGAAGCGCGACCTGATCCAGGTCACCGTGCTCGACCAAAAGGCGGCGGACGCGCTGGTCGCCAAGGTCAAGGCCGGCACCGCAATCGATGTCGCCGCGCGCGCCGCGGGCCTCGAACCGCAGACGCTGACCGCGTTCGACAAGGCTGGATTCACTGCGCAATCGTCGGCCGCCGCCGGAACTGCCGTCTTCTCCGCCGCCAGCGGCGCAGTGGTCGGCCCGGTGCGGACCACGCTCGGCTGGGCGGTGGTTAAGGTCGCAAAGATCGCCCAAGTTCCCGGCAAGTCGCTCGACCAGGCCAAGCCCGAGCTGGTCGCCGACCTGACCAAGCAGAAGACGCTCGCCGCGATGAGCAAGGTCCACGACGCGCTCGACGACGGCATTTCGGGCGGGTCGACGTTCGATGAGCTGGTCAAGGACAAGAAGCTGGCGGCGCTTAACAGTCCGGCGTTGACCATCACCGGCACCGATCCCGACAATGCCGCGGCCAAGCCCGATCCGGCGCTCACCCCACTCGTCCAGGCCGCGTTCCAGGCGCAGCAGGGCGACACTCCGCAGCTGGTCCAGATCGGTCAGGACGGCAGCTTCGCGCTGGTGTCGCTCGGCAAGGTCGTGCCCGCCGCGCCGCGTCCGCTCGCGCAGATCCACGATATCGCCGCGCGCGACTTCCAGATCGACCGCGCCCAAAAGGGAGCGCGGAAAATCGCTGCCGACATTGTTGCCAAGGTCTCGAAGGGGATACCGCTCGCTCAGGCACTCGGCCAGGCAGGCGTGGCGCTCCCCGCCCCGCGACCGATGGTCGCTGCGCGCAAGGACATCATGCAAAACCCGCGCGGCGCGCCGCCAGAGCTCGCGCTGATGTTCAGCATGGCGCCCAAGAGCGCTAAGTTGATCGAGGCCCCCAATGGCGCGGGCTGGCTGATCGTCCAACTCGACAAGACCGAACCCGGCGATGCGCGCAGTCAGCCGCAGCTGGTGGCGGGCGCACGCGGTCAGCTGAGCCAGTTGGTCGGCGGCGAATACGTCCAGCAGTTCGCAAGCGCGGTGCGCGCCGAGATCGGGGTCAAGCGCAATGCTGCGGCGATCGCGCAGGTCCGCGCGACGCTGCTCGGCCAGACTCCCGCCGCTCAGCCCTGATGAACGGCATTGACTCGGCCCGCACCGCCCTCGCCGAAGGCCGCCCCGCGCTGATCTGGCGGCGCCAGGTCGCCGACACCGAGAC